>Ga0208898_1000043_pt1 | contig 226757 bp, 216 predicted proteins | sample VirMetDEL_Mar_4_FD_184513 | JGI IMG/M metagenome (GOLD analysis project Ga0208898, IMG submission 184513) | Aqueous microbial communities from the Delaware River and Bay under freshwater to marine salinity gradient to study organic matter... | ecosystem: Environmental > Aquatic > Marine >...
CCGGTGGCGGTACCATTAACAAAGTCATTTAACACATTGGCCGCACCCAGACCCGTAGTGAATTGCTGCTTTTGCACATACTTCAATAAGGAAACCGCTTCGCCTGATTCATCCGTGCCTTGTTTAGTGCTTAGACTCACACTGTTATTGTCGTCATCAACACTCACTTCAAAGTCGAATAAAGCGGAATTATCGGTAACCACAAAACCATCAGATACTAGCGAGCCCGCTTCAATGATATTGCCCAAATTCGCGCCAACGGTTAAGCCTTTTGCTTCAGCGGCATTGACATGAATTTTTGAATCCGTGGCAAAGGTTGCCGTACCTGCCACGACAAGTTTGCCAGACTCCGTGACACTGTTCACCCCCACCTGCAATATACTGTCCGCGGTTTGGTTGTAAGCATCTCCCAGCGTCAAGGCATCACTTGCTGCTATGTTCAGTGTTCCACCTTTTACATTCATCTCACCTTTATAGTCAGACAAGTCTCCGGAAAAACGGGTGGTGCCATTAAGCAAGTCAATCTTGCCATTACCTGCATAATCATTGCTTGTACTAATGTTAGAAGTCAGAACATAATCCGTATCCGTGTGGTTCAATACCAGAGCACCAGATCCGGAACCGAAGTCGCCGAACTCTATGTCCCCCGATATTTGCCCCGCAGCGGTCGCGGCTTCGCCCTCGGCGGCACCGATATTAATCAACGTAGTATTCGGAAAGATGTCCCCTGAAAGTAGAAAGCGAGAAGCCGAAACACTGCCACCATCATTGACGATTAATTTACCACCATGACTAATATTCATATCACCAGAGTTTATCCAGCGTGACCCCACCCCACTTACCTCTGTACCTTCAACGGAGTGAGTAAGAAAGGAGTCGTTAGCTATAATAGTCGCTCCTTGGTTAACCAAAACTCTCCCGTAATCGACGAAAATCTGATCAGAAACGTACAAAGATGCATTTTTCCCACTCACTTCCATCTCTCCAGGGTTATTGCTACCCAAATAAACTCTGGCTGCTTTCAATTGACCATTGCCATTAATCATGAGCAAATCATCAACTGTTACTCTGTCGACGACAGCCCCCTGTGTATCTAAGGTAACTTCTCCTGACCCAATATAAGCATCATCACTGGCAGTAGGCACGCCTGCATTCCACTTAGTAGCATCCTCCCAATTGCCGTCTTCTCCTATCCACCTAGTAGAATCCGCCTGTGCAGGCAAGGCCACCGCCCCCATTCCAGCCAACAAGGCCACACGGGCGAGGTTCGACAAGGGGCTTTTTGCAACTCCCGTCACTTTTGACCTTGGTTTACTTTTGCCCTTGGCGGCTTCACTGGCCACGACCCACAAACCCATTACCGCATTCCATACCAACCGAAACGAACGATTCATTACTCTCTCACCTTAATCCGTATAACTAAAAACCCACTAGGATGTAAGACGCACACAGTCGCCATTTGGACGCAAATTAAGCGACCATTATCCAAAACGTCCAAACTAACAATAAAAACAGGGCTGAAACTGACGAAAGCTTGCAGGGCTAGCTTTATAGGTGCAAAAAATATGGAAAAAATGTAAATACATTCAGAAGAAAAATAATGTCACGGTTAGGAAAAAGACAACGTTATAAGCGCTAACTCTATGATGCTTATGCTTTTGTGTACTTTACTTATACCCAAAGTCTATTCAGTTAATAAATTCTATCCATCAGGCTTAACGTAGAATACGGTGCTTTTTGGTGTAGAATCTGCGCACTTTGTATTACCAATTAATCATAAATTGCTGCAAATCAGGCTTCTCTTGCGACTGATACTTGCCATTTACCAAACCTAACTATGGAATTCATGCTTAATCTCTGCCGCTCTGTCTTCATACTACTGACTATAACTTTTTCATGGTTAGCTCACTCTGCTCCTACCTCGATTGAAGAGGGAACTAGCACCTTTAATCTGACTCAGAACATAGAGTATTTTGTTGATGAGAGGGGAGATCTGACACTGGAAGACATATTGGCAAAGAATAATGAGTTTAGATCGATTAAGTTTCCTTTTGCGGATGGATTTTCAGAAAATATTCATTGGTTTCGCTTTACCTTAGAGCGAAGTGCAGCCAGTGGACAAGATTGGCTTTTGGCGATCAAACCCACTTTTTTAGACAGTGTTAGACTGTATTCCATACAAAATGATCAAGGTTACAGCGTGTCTGAAGTTGGTGATTTGCTCCCGACAAATCAAAGAATTCAGCCATTATCCTCGCCATTCTCTCTGCCAATATTATTAGCAGATGATAAGCCTCATACGTTTTATATTCGCTTACAAACAAAAAGCCTCACTTCCTTGGATCTAACATTACGGACACCACAGGCAGAAGCTTATGCAGAGACAAAACATAAACTACTGTCTGGCATAGCGATTGGAGCTTGGTTGGTCCTCTGTTTTTATGGTTGCGTCATGAGCTGGCTTACGAAGAAAAAGGTCTATGCTGTAAGTTGTATCTATGTAATGGGTAACATTCTAAATTGTTTAGTCACATCAGGAGTATTTGCATTATATATTTTCCCCAATACGCCCTATTTAGTAGATTTGCTAGCACCAATAAGCGTTAGCTTAACATTTTCAGGGATTATTATATTTTTTATCGCTTTTTTCGACACAAAACATAACTTTAAATATCTACATTGGATATTAATACTTGATTTAGTAATCATACTAATCACATTTTCAAGCCTATTTTTTGATCAGTTTGTTTTATTTGCACCTATTATGTACCAAGCCTCTCATGTGGTATTTTTTGTTGTTTTCTATATATGTTGGAAAGGCATTAAATTAAATATATCCGGAAGCCGATCTTTATTTTGGGGACACGTATTATTCTTAATTACCAACAGCATTGATAAAATGGGAGTAAATCCTGATATTTCGCTGTTACCTTTTTTTGCTAACATGCCAGAAATCACTTCTTTTATTTTTATTATCATGATGTACCAAGGGCTTTATGAGCATAAAAAACAAGTGGTTAATGAAAAAATTGAATTCGATCACAGAATGAGTTTAGCCAATAAAACCATAGAGTTAGAAAAGCAACGTCGCATAGACCAGTCTAACTTTATGACTTTGGTCACCCATGAGTTAAAAACACCTATCACGATAATCGATAGTGTATTACAAACACTTAAAATTGAAAAAATAGCGGTAAGCCAAGAGATTTCAGAGCGACATGACATCATCAGAACGCATCTAGAAGAGTTAAATTCTTTAATCAACAAGACGTTGATTGCAGAAGGTTTAGAAATAAAACCCTTCTCCGCAAAGCATGAAAGAGTGAGTTTTTATGATTTCATTGAAACTGCGATTAAAAAAACATCTATAGAGAAAAATGAATATGAAATTAACACGCCAAAAGATTATTTCATCAGTGTAGATCCAGCCTTATTTTGCTTAATGGTTGGAAACCTACTTGTTAATGCCAAAAAATATAAAACTTCAGATTCAAAAATATCCATAGTCGCAAAAAAAGCGATAAAAGGCTACAAAGAAGGGACATCAATTTTATTTTCTAACTACTTTGAAGCAGAAGAGGAGCCAAACACAGAGTTTTGGTTTAAGAAATATCATCGGCAAATGGACACGCCAAACATTCAAGGTTTTGGTTTAGGCTTATATCTGGTTAAAGCGGTCACCGAGGCACACTCTGGGCACATTGAATGTCATGTAGAAAGGGAAAACAATCTTTGGAAAATCACTTTTGATTTGTGGTTCCCCGCTCCGAAAAAAGATCAGGAGTTAACAACATCATGACACGAATTTATTTTGTCGAAGACAACCCGCTTTTATTAAACAATGGTCTCTTGTGGCTAAAAAATGAAGGTTACGAAGCCCATGGCGCAACTTCGGTCAGAGAACTATCAACGTTGATGGATAACGACACGCCAGATTTAATTATTTTGGATTGGAATTTACCCTACGAAGATGGACTTTCAATCGCCACAAGATTAAGAGGCACACCAGAAACCGAAAAAATATTAATTATTTTTGTCACCTCGCGAAATTCTATCGATGACAAGCTAGCAGGTCTTGGAGAAGCGGATGCTTATATTACAAAGCCCTTCGATTATCGTGAGTTGCTAGCCACTATTCGCGCTTTATTACGTAGGTCTAATAATCAAGAAATTACGCAAGAACCCAACACTTGGCTTCTCATGCCGTCACGAAGTCTCATTCGTTCTCCCGATAACCTTGAGCTGGAGATCACGGAAAAAGAAAACATTGTCATTCAGCTATTTATCCAACATCCGAATAAAATCATCTCTCCGCGAATGATTTCCGAAGCCTGCCATGAAGATTTCAGTATATTTGATAAGAACCGTATTGAAGTACTTATTTCTCGCTTACGAAATAAGCTAAAAACAGGCAACGAAAACCCGATTCGTAGCTTTAGAAACAGGGGTTACCAGTTAATGATCAAGGTGAAGATTTCACCTTGATCCTACCTGCCATTGAATAACGGTTAATGTAGCAACCCCTTTTGACATTATTTGCCGCCAGAGACAGCAAATCCGCTAAAGCCACCCATTGGTAGGTCGGCCATTAAGGTTGCCGCGCCTGTCGTCAGGTTTATAGAGTAAAGGCCAGCTTTTGATGCCCCTTCAAGCTGTAATATGGCATAAGCCGCGTCAGTACCTTCTTCGACAGACACAATATCGAAGCCACCCATTGGTGATAGGTCAACGGCCTTACCATTAACGGTGATCTTAGCGACGGTTTTTAATTCGCCGGCATTATTCGCAAGGCTGACCAATGAATCTGTTTTGCTATCTAACGCAAACTGGAAAGTGCTCGACGCTTTTGCACCGGCAATGGCGTTTGTATAAGCGTTGGCAAAAATTTCAGGCGTCATGCCTTCGTTGCTGTCGCCTTTTACATAAAAGGTAGAGGTGAATTTCAATACGGAATTAGCACGCTTATCTTGGTCACCAAAACCGACTGGGAAATACACCAAGTTTGTCCCGTCAGAACCCACCATACGAACCGCATCGATGGCGTTATTAAAATCCATCGCGGTGGCTGACGCATCCTTGGAAATCATGGCGCCATTTGTGAAGGTAGCACCCAGATCGGTTAGCTTGCCCGTCTTAGTATTCACAGCATAAACCGCGCCGTTGGAATAGCCCAACAGCTCGCCAGTGACGGGACGATAAGCCACGGCATCCAACTTATTGCTTAGCGTAAAAGTGTCCATTTTAGCAGGAGACGCGATAGACCCCATAGTGATCAAGGTCGTTCCATTGTTAGCAAGCGCGTACCCAGCGATAGGGCTAGCTTGGTCCGATGTTCCGTAAAAGCCAGTGGAACAAGCAGAAACAGCGAAAGCAGTCGTGGCAGCAATAATCGTCTTTTTCATCATAATCATCCTATATGAGTTGTATTAGTAAACCAGGTGTCACCCAATTGGGTGGCTCATACAGAGATACTCATCTTTTAAAAAAAGGTTTCAGATAAAGGATATTTTTTTGAAAAATAATTTTCTGGGCGATGAAAAGTCAGGTATCACGCTGACTTGAAACAAATGAACACGTTACGACAACGACTCGTTGATCAATGAACTCGATAACCAAGAGAGAGAATGAAATCAGAGATGGCTACCGAAAGTTTCCGCAAGGAAGCCATGTTATTTTTTATCAACAAATTGGTAGTCAGAATATTCAAATTATCAGGATCTTACATAAGAGTATGGATGTGAATCCAATGTTTGGGGCATAAAGCCGCGCTCTGCGGAAAATAAAAAGCGCAGCGAGTAATTTATAGGAATGCTAGTAAATTTTCATCTCCCCCTAATTGCTTACTAATTGTTTGCTAATTCCTACACCGACTTTATATAATTCTATAACTTAATTTTTTTGTATTTATTTAATGACATCATTCGTCAGTTCCGTTGAGAAGCCATAAAAATGATTATTGCACGTATCTTTCTATTTGATTAATCAAGATTGTAAATACAGCTTTTTTGCCTTGTAGGTTCAGAGCAGGGTAGTCGCTGGGGAAACTGACCTCGATATCAAATACATCTCCAACTTTTTTACCGATTAACCCACCTTCAAAATCTGGCAACATTTTTCCTTCACCTATAACGAGTTGATGGTTCTTGGCCGAACCGCCATCAAAAGGAATACTATTAATTTTTCCTAAGAAATCTATATTCACTCTATCCCCATTGCAAATCAGGTCATTTGTTTCCAGATATTTGGGGGATTGCACTTCCTGCTGGGGAGGTGGAGTTTCAGCAGTAGGGTTAGTTATACTCGGATTTCGCTTTGTTCTCTCAATATTGAAAAGGCGATAGGTCATATCCACGTAATGGTTAGCCCTTATGTTCTTTGTCGCTTTCTCCTGCGATGAAACCCAAATAGGCTCATAATTGTCATGTTCATCAGAAGGATTAACTAGTGTGCACTGCCCCTTATGATTGCTTGTAAGAACACCAATATATTCGCCTGTCAAAGAGGTTACGGTACCATCTTGATGGCTCGCAACCACTTCGTAACTCGAGTTTATAAGACAGTTACCTAGAACCCACCCACATGTGATGCCATTAACATTTATTATTTGCAATTCGTGCTTAGAAATTTGGTGAGCAACAGTCGCTTTTTTCCATTGGCCGCTGAAATCTCTGAATGGAATTGACGGTATACTTCCAATGTTTACAGCAGTATTGGCGCCCATCACTTGAACGTTATCTAAATGTAACGTTCCAAATGTGAGTTGACCAGCTTTATTAACTGTTACTTGGTTTCCTAAATAGTTCATGTTAATTCGCTCAACATGAACTGGCTTATCTCCCTCAATGTTGAGAGTTAACCCGATCATTCCTTTTTGGGGGCGAATTTCAATTCGTGTCCCTTCTCCCCATACGTCATGTGTGCCTAAAACGCTTGTGAACTGATTTCTGTTAATGCTGGCAATGTATTGCCCCGCATTATCGTAAAATATAGCGCTAACTAAAAAAGGTTCATCTACATTCTCGGGAGGTTCTAGCCATATTAGAGGTTTCCCATGAATTGCTAGGATGATTTCAACATCGTTAAATAGATTGTTACCGACTTTAAAGGTTGGTATTACTGAAGGGTCAATTTCTTCTCTTGTGAAATTATGTTTTTTACAGAAGGGATCTGCTTTTGCTTCCCACACTCGTCTTTTAGACTTCCGCTTACCAGTTACTTTTCCGTGACAGCTCTCACAAAGAAGTGTCATCTTTTCAGGGTCATGCTCTTCAGCATCATGAAACTCTGGCTCTATGTGTTCGTAGTCGCAGAATAGTGTTCCACATACTACGCATCCGTAACCTGCATCTTCTCTGATTTTCTTACGAATAGGCTTTTCTATATAGCGTTTAAGGCCATGTTTGTTAGGGGTGCTGCTGGGAGTAGCCATTAAAGAGTCCTTCTATAAGAACGTTATTGATCTAATTCTGAAAAAAGAATCATATCTGATATAAAAAGTATTAGGGTCAGATGAAAATATATCTTGATTTGCTTTTTTCGTGGTAGGACTTCCCTGTTATATAACTCGCTAAATACCAAAGCCTATGTGAACTATGCTACTTCTGATGGTCTTTGATCGCCGCTATGTTGATTCTTTATTTGCTCTTTTGTAGCGCGATTTGACCCACGAGGCAAATGATTCCTCACGCCTTAACATTTATCTAACCAAGCTTGTGTGGATGTATCCTAGTTGTTGTTTTTTACTCAACCACTCAATCCCGTCAGTGTTTTTGAGGGTGTTTCACCAAACAACTGCTTATAGTCTTTAGCAAACTGGCTAAGGTGCCAAAATCCCCATTGGGCGGCGATGTCGCTGACAGCTTGACCATTTTTCGCTTGTACCAGTGAGCGACGCACGCCGTTTAGTCGGCTGATGCGCAGATATTGAATCGGACTGACGCCGAGGATGCTTTCAAAACTGTACTGCAGGGTACGACGGCTAACGTTGGTTATTTCACACAATTGCGTCACGGTAACGGGTTCATCAAGGTGATAATCCAAAAACTGACGGGCACAATCGACCAATTTTTTACGGCCCACGACTAAGCCACACAAATAAAGCATTAGGGCTAGAAAATAAAGTATAACTTTTATCTGCCCCTAATTATACTAGCAACGACACTGTCCCCTTGAATGCTTGAGGAATTTGTAACAATTAATGACACTGTTCCCTTGAATGACCTCTAAATTTTTTTATACGGCTATAAATTTTATGGATATTAGTAATTTGACAGTTACACAGGCAACACTATTGGCAACACAGGTAACATGGGGAGTGTGCTTATCAATATGCGTTTTCTTTCTCATAGCGACAGTCTGTTCGAAACGAGGGAAGGCAAATGAGTACGTTTCTTATGCTCCTAATTTACTTACGTCTTTAGGTATTTTCGGCACATTTGCAGGCATCGTTGTGGGCTTAATGGCCTTTGATGCCAATAATATTGATGGGAGTGTTGAGGGCCTTCTTAATGGCCTCAAGACCGCCTTCCTGACAAGTATTGTCGGTATCATCGCTTCAATTGCCTATAAGTTATTACATTCGACAGGATTAATCCGTCCTTCAGAAAAAATAGAAACGGTAAGCTCCGCTACACCAGAAGGTATTCTCAACGCAATAAATCTACAACGAGAATCAATCGATTCGTTAGTAAGATCTATTGGCGGTGAAGGAGATGGCTCGGTAATTAGTCAAATGAAGTTGCTACGTGATGATTTGAATGACAGCCAGAAGCAATCTCTTAATTATCAGAAAGAATCATCAGAAAAACTATTGTTGATTAGTGAGCAGTTGACCACTCAAAAGGCTGGCTTCGATGAATTCAAAGATAAACTTTGGATTAAGATGCAAGACTTTGCAGATATGCTCTCTAAGTCAGCTACTGAAACGGTCATCGAAGCTTTGAAGCAAGTGATTACAGACTTCAACAATAATCTGACAGAACAGTTTGGAGAGAACTTTAAACAACTTAATGAAGCGGTTAAAGAATTAGTGACATGGCAAGAGAATTATAAAGTTCAGATTAGTGAAATGACTGAACAATATAAATTAGGTGTTGCCTCTATTGCTGCTACAGAAGAGTCAGTTTCTAAAATAAGTACTGAGTCAAAAGTGATTCCGCAATCAATGGAAGATCTTAAGCAAGTGATGCAAGTTAACCAGCATCAACTAAATGAGCTGGAAAGACATCTTGATGCCTTTAAAGATATCCGTGATCGAGCGGTGGAAGCGGTTCCTGAAATCAGAAAACAAGTGGATGAGACTGTTAAAGCGATTGCAGATTCAGTCAAGTCTGCCACAACCCACTACAATACTCTTCTAACGGAATCGAATGCGTTCATCCAGAAGCAGATGGAAACATCCAATAATTTGTTAGATAACTTCGTGAATAATACTAAAGAAGGCGTTGATTCTATTAGTGAAAAGCTTCGCGATAGTGCTACCAAGCTTGAAACTGTCATTACAGAAGGTGCTGAAGAATTTACAGAGAAAGTTCACCAGACAAATAGTGGATTACAGTCATCCGCTGACCATATAACCAGCCAGACAGAAATTATCAAAGATCATTTGAAATTAACTGTAGAAGATCTAAACGAGAATGTTCGTTCAATGGTCAACTCCTTGGTTGAAGATGCCAAGCAGATATCCTCAACTCTTGTCGATGCAAATAAGTCGTTAGCAACTGACACTTCTTCAGTACGTGATTCTCTTACTCAAAGTATTGAGTCAATGCAGAAGCGATTAGAGTCTTCTATGGAAGAGGTCTACGCATCCCAAACGAAGCATATGCAACAAGTGTTTTCAAATGTTGATGCCAGCTTAAAAGATCAAGTCGGTAAAACGGGTGAGGCCGTTGAGAAACAGCTAGCAATGATTGATCAATCTATGCAGCAAGAGCTGAATAAAGTTATGAGTGTCATGGGTACTAAACTGGGGCAAATTGCAGGTCAATTTGTTCAAGATTATTCTCGTTTGACAGAGCAAATGAGCAAAGTCGTTAACAAGGCTGGTTAATCTTATGTCGAATTTTAACGATATTTTTGGAACCGCTCGGCCAAAAGAAGATGGAGATCATTGGTTAGCGGTCTCTGATTTGATGGCAGGTTTGATGATGGTATTTTTATTCATTGCCATTGCCTTCATGCGACACGTTTCTATTGAGAGGGACAAAATTAAAGATGTTGCAGTAGCTTACCAAGAAAACCAAGTAGCTATTTATGAAGCCTTAACAAAAGAGTTTGAGACAGACTTAGGTAGGTGGAAAGCATCTATAGATCAAGAGACACTAGCTTTTCAGTTTAACTCGCCAGAAGTTTTATTTTCGACAGGTGAAAGTAGCTTAAAGCCTGAGTTTGAAAGTATTCTATCTGAATTTATTCCCCGCTATTTATTGGTGCTTGATGCCTATAAAGATAGTATTGATGAAGTCAGAATAGAAGGCCATACATCATCTGAGTGGGCGGCGGATACAAAGCCAAATGATGCTTATTTTTTAAATATGAACCTCTCTCAAGATCGAACTCAGTCTGTTTTAAAGTATGCCTATTTCCTAGATGCTCTTTCAGAAGAGCAGCAATCTTGGATCAAGTCTTCCTTTGCGGCAGTTGGTCTTGCATCTTCTCATCTTAAGTTCAATCTTGATGGTACTGAAAATAAAGAAAAATCACGTCGTGTATCTTTCCGAGTCATTACTAACGCTGATATTCAGATTCGTAAGATTATTGAAGGTTTATAGATGAAACTTGATGTAGATTTTTCCGCACTGGATATGGCTGTCAAAAAGATGGGAGCTCAGTCAATTAAGATTGAGTTCACTGATGAAATCATTCCAATTGAACCTATCGATAAGCAATTAGATGAAGGGATTGAAGTCAACTTTCAAGAGATTGATTTTGATACAGGACTAGCGAGTTATCAAGGTCGTCAGGTCTTACTATATATAAAAGATCATAGTTATGGGAACAAAATTCATAGTGTTATAAAGGATGGCTCTAAAGGTAATAGGTTTCATATTGCGGAATGTCAAAAACTGGCAGAAATGCGAAGAGCTGGACGCTTTGAGCGATATGTAGTTACCAATAGAATTGACGGTGTTTTTAGTGTATCCGGTATGGATACGATTGTTAATCAACTAGTTGAAGGGGAAGCCCAGCTCAACGTCTGCCAATATTGTTTAGAAAGTATTAACTATAAGAAGTTTGTCTCTTTACCAAGAGGGATTGCTAGACGTGATTTTGTCAAAAGTTTCAATATGGCTGACTTCTTCGATACCTATAGCTCTTTCTTTAAGTTTATGCCATCCGGTATTGCTGAAAAGTCATCTAATGCTTATAGCGATGATTGGGAAGTTATATCGAGGAAAATACGCGAACAAGTTAACTATCAATGCCAGCAGTGCGGACTGGATTTAAGTTTTAATAAAAGATTATTGCATGTACATCATGTAAATGGTGTTAAGTCTGATAACAGTGAGGCGAACTTAAGAGCCTTATGTTGTGATTGTCACCGTAAACAGCCTAATCATAATCATATGTTTGTTCCCCATGAACAAACTCAGCAGATTAACCATCTAAGAAAAGAGCAGGGCATTAACTTTAAAGAGAACTGGAAAGACGTGTATGACTTAGCCGATCCAGGGATGCACGGTGTTATTGATTTGCTAGAACGCTACAAAGTCCATCTACCTGAGGTTGGTGAGGAGCTTCAAAATCAAGGTGGGCGTGTTGTTGCCGAGTTAGAGCTTGCGTGGCCTCTTAAAAAAGTTGGTGTTGCAGTTGATAAAGAGGATGCTATAGAAGCGCATAAACTTGGCTGGAAAGTATACAGTATGCGTCATGCATTAAGTCAGATTGATGAGCTTGTAACTAAAGTGCGGTAAGTTATATATTGTATGAAATAATTAATCGTCCCTGAATAATGGCGTTTCAAGCAAGAAGCGCCATTCTATTTTTGGGGCTTTCCAGTAAAAAAGTTATTTTCAGCCATAATCGCTTTAAAAATAATAATCAATGGCCTCATTGAGTCACCGCTTCCGGATGGAATGAAAACTTCATTTTTCAAACCTATCCCACACCTTACTGAACACGTCATTTCCTGGAATTGCTTCAATATGGCCCGATCTGAGTTCAGCAAGGCGACGTTTCGCCTCATGAGCCCATTGTTTGTCTATCTCCGACTCTGGCTGATTTAAACTGCGAAGCAATGAGTCCGCAACGATGGCACGTTCTTCTACTGGCAGTGACACTGCCTCTTTAAGATTTTAGGGTCAGATGAAAAAATGCAGATTTTAGTGCTATTTTTCATCATCCCCTAATTGTTGATGTTTCATACATCACGTTCTGTGAGTAATTGACGACAGTTACGCACTGTGAGAACGCGTATTTCGTGGCCCAAACTATAAATAATGCGGTAATGACCAAAAATTATTTCACGGTAATTAGTATGAAGCATTTCAGGAACCATACGACCCATTTCTGGCATTGAGCCAAGCAACTCTGTTTTGTCGAACACTTCCCTCACCCACTTTTCTGCAGCAGATGGGTTATCCAAAGCAATAAACTCTGCGGCGTCACCAAGTTTTTGTAGCGCTAGAGGTGACCAAACTACTTTCATTAGATGATGCGCCCCAGAACCTGAGAACGAGCATCTTCGTTTGATACACCCAAACCTGCAGCAAATTGGGCTTCTGCGGTACGCATTTCTTCGAGTAATTCGATTTTCTCTTGCATTGCTTCATACTCAGCAACGTCAAGAACGACGGCCACACCCTTACCTCGCTGTGTAATAACCAGTGGTCGACGAGTTTCATTGATCTGTTTGATAAATGATGCAACGCCAGCACGGAACTCAGACAAAGGCTGAATATCTTGATCAAGGTGAATACGGCTCATAATGAACTCCATTTAGTACAATTTATTGTACAAACAATAGTCCAATTGCGGTTTTCGAGCAAGGAATCATTTCTGTGTTATAACGCTCGAGAATTTAGGGTCAGATGAAAATGCTATTTTTTATCTAACCCTTATATCTTTTTGCTCTCAACCACTCAATCCCGTAAGTGTTTTAGATGGGCTTTCGCCAAACAGTTGTTTGTAGTCTTTGGCAAATTGGCTTAAGTGCCAAAATCCCCATTGGGCGGCGATGTCGCTGACGGATTGATCACTTTTTGCCTGTACCAGTGAGCGACGCACGCCGTTTAGTCGGCTGATGCGTAGGTATTGAATCGGGCTGACGCCGAGGATGCTTTCAAAACTGTACTGCAAGGTACGACGGCTAACGTTGGTTATTTCACACAATTGCGTCACGGTAACGGGTTCATCAAGGTGATAATCCAAAAACTGACGGGCACAATCGACCACTTTTTTACGGTGGTAATAGCTTTGTGTTTTGGCGGGCTGTGGGGTTTCTACTTTAAGTACTTCAAGCAAGGCCATCATCACGATGTCTTGCTGCAAGCGTGGCGGTGTGGTGTTGTTTTGCAACGACAACAAACGTGCCAGCACAAAGCGCACTTCCTCTAAGGTTTTATCGGGTACGCCAAGACGGCCACATTCGGTGAGTTCTTTCCAATTGAGATCCACGCCATGAATCGCCGCCATTTTAATCAGTTTTGAGCGATCCACGACTAAGCCATATAAATCATAATCTTGTGGAGTAGAAAGCTGAAAATCACAATCACCTGGACGGCACATAATGTTGTTTGAATGGATGGTTAAACCATTGATGCGGCTCTCTTCTTGGTCGGCAAGCGGAATCCCCAACCAAACCGAATCCGGCCACACCACGCACTTTTGCTGCAAGGCTTGGCTGGTGTGTTCGCAAAACACCTGCAATCCATCAAAAGGCAGCTCGACAATACGACCGTAAAAACTGCCACGGCTGGTTTGGTCGTACTCTTGCTGCCAGTTGGTCAAATTACTGGCATGCAAATCGGCGTCGTGCGCTTCCGACAGTCTCACTTTCGATATATCAGCGTTCGATACATCAGAAAGAAAGCCCTGTTTTGGTGCATCCATCATTAAATTCAGCATAACCACACCTGTCTGTGTTTGTTTTTCTTACGGAATATGAGCAACTAAAAACCTAACCATTTGAAATATATAATTTTTTTAAATCTTGCCATTATTCGATAACACCCATTTATGGATTTCCGTACTGTTAACTTATGTTATTTCTCAAACCATGGACTAGAAACATAGACTCAGATAGAGACTGCAAAATGTATGCCTCTTACTCTTGAGGCGGTGTTTTTGAGTCCATATCCGATCTAAAGCGTGAGTAAATATGATGCATAACCCACATTCCGCTTTTCAATTTCGCCACGTAGTAGGAGAACGTACCTTCGGCTTTGTCGATCTTGCCGACTTAATGGCCAAGGCCACGCCCGCGCGTTCAGGTGATCGTTTAGCCGGTGTTGCGGCCCAAAGCGCCGAAGAACGCGCCATCGCGCAGATGACACTGGCCGATGTACCGCTAAAAGTTTTCCTTGAACACGCGCTTGTTCCCTACGAAGAAGACGAAATTACCCGACTAATATTAGACGATCATGACAAAAACGCCTTTTCTGTGATTTCTCATCTAACGGTGGGCGGCTTTCGTGATTGGTTACTGAGCGATTTAGCCACCAGCGAGGTCCTGACGAAGATTCGACCCGGTGTCACACCGGAAATGGCGGCGGCGGTCAGTAAGATTATGCGCAATCAGGATTTGATCTTGGTCGCGAAAAAGTGCCATGTCAAAACCGCGTTTCGTAACACCATTGGCTTACCGGGACACTTGTCGACGCGTTTGCAACCAAACCACCCAACGGACGATTTAACCGGCATCGCGGCCAGCATGTTGGACGGTTTGCTCTACGCCAATGGCGATGCGGTGATTGGTATTAACCCTGCCACCGACAACGTGCAGCAAGCCACACGCTTGATCAAGATGATGGACGAAGTCATCCAGCATTATGAAATCCCGACTCAATCCTGCGTTTTAACTCACGTAACCAACACCATCGAATGCATTGAACAAGGCGCGCCAGTGGATTTGGTATTCCAGTCCATCGGTGGCACCCAAGCGACCAACGACAGCTTTGGTTTTAACCTCGCCACGCTGGCCGAAGCCCAAGCGGCCGCCTTGTCCCTGAATCGCGGCACGGTTGGCAATAACGTCATGTACTTTGAGACAGGCCAAGGCAGCGCTTTATCCGCCAACGCCAATCACGGCTTAGATCAGCAAACCTGCGAGGCTCGCGCTTACGCGGTAGCGCGTAAGTTTAATCCGTTACTGGTGAATACCGTGGTCGGTTTTATCGGCCCTGAATATTTGTACGACGGCAAAGAAATCACTCGTGCAGGGTTAGAAGACCACTTCTGTGGAAAGCTACTTGGCTTACCTATGGGGTGTGATGTTTGCTACACCAATCACGCGGAAGCCGACCAGAACGACATGGATAATTTACTGACACTGTTAGGTGTCGCGGGCTGTACTTTTGTGATGGGCATCCCAGGTTCCGACGACATCATGTTGAACTACCAGACCACCTCGTTTCATGACGCCTTGTACGCTCGCCGAGTGCTAGGGTTAAAACCGTCACCAGAGTTCGACCTTTGGTTGGCTAAGATGGAAATCTTCAAAAACAACGAGCAATTTGTTCTTAATCATCAGCTGCCTGACGCCTTTCATAAATCACTGCATAAAATGATTGGAGGCAGGTCATGAGCCAAGACACCACTCATTCAGACAAGTCTTTCCCAACACACCCTCATGCAGAGCCGGTAACAGAGAACGCGTGGCGCAAGCTCAATGCCTTTACCGATGCGCGAGTGGGTTTGGGCCGTTCTGGTATCAGCGTCCCAACCAAGCATTTGTTGGCTTTTCAGCTGGCCCATGCTCAGGCTATTGATGCGGTACACACGCAACTCGACACCCATACTTTGTCGAAGGCTCTGATGGAACAAGATTGGGCAAAAGATTGGACAAAGCACTGTGCCCCCCTACTCTTGCACAGTCGCGCGACGGATCGCGCAACCTATTTACAGCGTCCAGATTATGGCCGCAGATTGGACGACGCCTCGGCCAAGACACTGGACGAACACAGAGATTCCACCTCGCAAAACTATGACCTTGCCATTGTCGTGGTGGATGGTTTGTCGTCGTTGGCAGTAGAGCAAAACACCTTGCCCTTTTTGCAAGCCCTGTCTGGCTATATCAAAAGCTGGAACATCGCACCTGTTTGTTTTGTTGAACAAGGCCGCGTTGCCATTGGTGACGATGTGTGTGAGCGGCTAAACGCCAAATGTGTCTTGGTATTAATCGGTGAACGTCCGGGGCTGAGCTCGCCAGACAGTTTAGGCTTGTATCTCACTTGGGGTGGAAAAGTGGGTTATACCGATGCCTACAGAAACTGCATATCCAACGTTCGCCCGGCGGGCTTGGTCTATCAAGAAGCCGCACGCAAAGCCTTTTATCTATTAAATGAAGCACGAACTCTGAAACTCTCTGGCGTCAAACTCAAAGACAGATCGGACGATGATTTAATCGTAGACACCTCAAAGGAGTCAAAAAACTTCCTCATTTCCTAATACGAGGAAAAAGATAAAAGAAAAAAAGATAAGGAAACACAAAACGCACGAAGACGTACAAACAGAAAAGCAAGAAAACCATAAGCCCACAGGGCAAAAAATGACGGTTTAAAACTCAACATATAGAGCACAACTGGAACAAAAGGAAACTAAAATGTCTGATCAAATCAATAAAGAATATCTGGCGAAACGCCAGCTAAAACGAGGCTCCGCGGGCTGGATTCTGCTCGCGGGTTTGGGCGTATCTTACGTTATCTCTGGTGACTTCGCAGGCTGGAACTTTGGTATTGCCGAAGCAGGCTGGGGCGGGTTTGCCATTGCCGCAGCGCTCATGGCGGTGATGTATTTCACCTTGGTTTTATCCTTGGCAGAAATGTCTGCCGCTATCCCTGCGGCGGGCGGCGGTTACAGCTTTGCGCGTCAAGCAATGGGGCCTACTGGTGGTTATTTAACCGGCCTAGCGGTGTTAATTGAATACGCTTTGGCGCCTGCCGCCATTGTGATATTTATCGGTTCTGCGGTAGAAGCCCTATTGGGCTTTAATGGACCTTGGGTCTATGCCGCGTTTTATTTGGTGTTTATCGGCATTCACTTAGCCGGTGCAGGCGAAGCGCTCAAAGTCATGATGGTCATCAGTGGCTTGGCAGTCATCGCCATTCTAGCGACAGCAGTGGCATTGATTGGCGATTTTGATAGCAGCCGTTTATTTGATGTGGCGGTCACCGATGCCGCTGGCGCGTCTGAGTTTATGCCGATGGGCTGGTATGGTATTTGGGCGGCATTGCCATTTGGCATGTGGTTGTTCTTGGCGGTTGAAGGTGTGCCTCTAGCCGCAGAAGAAGCCAAAGACCCAGCGAAAGATGTGCCAAAAGGCATTATCGGCGCGATGATTTTCTTACTGTTTACTGCACTTTTGGTGGTGTTTTTATTAGCGGGCGCTGCAGGCGCAGATGCGATGGGTAAGAGCGCGGTGCCTTTGGTTGATGCCTTAAACTTTGCGGGTCACAGCTCCTTGGCAACAGCGGTAAACGTTCTCGGTCTTGCTGGTTTGATCGCGTCTTTCTTCTCTATTATCTACGGTTACAGCCGCTTAGTATTTGCCTTGTCTCGCGCTGGTTACATTCCAAAAAGTTTATCTGTGACAGACAAACGTAAAGTGCCTGCTCGTGCTTTGATCGTACCTGGCATTTTGGGCTTCTTTGCGTCTTTAACGGGCGAAGGCGATCTAATGTTGGCAATGGCGGTGGTTGGCGCAACAGTGTCTTATGCTTTGATGGCGCTTAGCCACATTTTGCTTCGCATCAAACAGCCAAATATGGAGCGTCCATATAAAACACCAGGCGGTATCGTTACCTCCTCCATCGCCTTTGTTTTGTCTCTGTTAGCACTCACTGGCGTTTACGCTTACGACCCACGTGCGTTTTTCTACACGCTGGTCTTGTTCGCTATCGGCGCCGCTTACTACTTCTTGTACAGCAAAAACCGCCTAGTGGCGAAAACACCAGAAGAAGAGTTCGACATGTTGGCAGCTGCCGAAGCCGACCTCGCTGCAACGGCTTAACCACCCTTTTCACGAAGTAAATAAAACAAAGCCTCGCATTCCTTTCCGAGGGAATGCGAGGCTTTTTAGTTCTATTAACGCTAATATAAACTGGTCTTACGACTTAGCAAGATTCATGCTCTGTAAAGCAAGACGCTCTGGCTCCATCATGTAGCGATAAGACAAGGCCGCCACGATGCCACCAATAAAGATGGCGTAGTTTGCCAAGGCACTGAATACAAAGGTCGCCAAGATAGACACCGCCCCCGCGATGACTAAGGCATAAACGCTTTTCTTATTCACACCGTTTTCATACCAATAAGCCCCTTTGGCAGACTCTGTGTACAGCGCGGCAACGTCAATTTGGCCTTTTTTGATGAAGAAATAATCGACAATAATAATGCCATACAAAGGCCCAATCATCGCGCCCAAGACATCCACCGTGTAGTGAATCACTTCTGGGTTATTAAACAAGTTCCAAGGTGTTAGCAACACAGACCCAAACGCGGCAATAACCCCCCCCGCTTTAAAGCTGATTTTCTGTGGCGATACGTTAGAGAAATCAAACGCTGGTGCGACAAAGTTCGCTACGATATTGATGCCCACAGTGGCAAAGATAAACGTCAATGCGCCCAATACCGTGATAAAGCCAGAATCAAGACGTTTCACCGTTTCTACAGGATCCGTAATCATCTCGCCAAACACAGGAATAGAGGCCGATACAATCACCACACTGAACAAAGAAAACAGCACAAAGTTAACGGGCAAGCCCAATAGGTTACCCAATTTCAATTTTTTGTAGCTGCCGCAGTAACGAGAGAAGTCACTGAAGTTCAAGGTTGGTCCCGCGAAATAGCCAGCCACCAAAGCGATGGCAATAAACATCTGCACAATCACATCCATACCCGTAAGATTGTTTGAGCTCAAGCTGAAACTGATGTTTTCCCAACCTGCACGATCGACCATGTAAATACAAAGCGCAAACATGGCGATATATATAGCCGGGCCAGACCAATCGATCACTTTACGTATCATGTCCATACCGAACATAAAGACGATCGCTTGCACAAGCCACATCGCAGAAAAGCCAATCCAACCTAGATAAGACAGCCCAATGAATGACTGATCAGCAAGGGACGCCATGCCAGGGAAGAAGTACAGCAGCAAGATAATGAAAGAACTCGACGCTAGAAAGGTTTGAATACCGTACCAAACCACAGCGATTAAGCCACGAATAATAGCGGGAATATTAGCGCCGAACACACCAAAAGACATGCGCGCTACCACAGGAAAAGGAATACCCGCTTTCTGTCCCGGTTTCCCCATCAAGTTAGCAAACAACAACACGATTGAGATACCCAACAGCAAACTGATAAACACCTGAATACCATTTAGACCCAACGCAAACAAACTGGCCGCAAACACATAACCACCGACACTGTGCACGTCTGACATCCAAAATGCGAAAATACTATACCAGCCCCATTTTTGCTCTTTCTCTGGGAGAAGATCGCTGTTTGCCAGCTTGGGGCTTTGTTCAAATGTTTGTTTCATGATTACGTTCCTTTTTAATTGTATACAATCACAAATACAATTAATGTGCCAAAAACATAAACCGAGCATTTACCGCATAAAATGAAATAAAACGCGGTCTTGAACACGGCAAAACGCACCAATAAAAGCCAAAACAGTCCAATAGTCACCATGATTGTGCACAAAAATTACTTTTTTTGTTTAGGATGTATGAAACAAATAGCCGTGTTATATTGTCTTATAAACGACGATTTAATTAATTATTGTATACAATAAATAGAGAAGATTTATGTCGAATGACGAAAACATTTACCGACAAATGCTAAACGCCATTGTCGAACATCAGCTGCCACCCGGAGCACGTTTACCAGAAGACCGCTTGTCAGAAGCCTTTGGTGTGAGCCGAACGGGCATACGCAAAGTCTTGCAACGGCTTGCTCTGGAGCACTTTGTGGTCATTGAAAAAAACAAAGGCGCACAAGTAAACCACCCAAGCAAAGCGGAAGCATTAGAAGTACTAGACAGCCGCCTATTGATTGAGCCACAACTCATTCCTGACCTGCTTACTCATTGGAATGCGGAACAGTCTGAGCGTTTTCGTGTTATGGTCACGGAAGAAAAGCGCGCAGAAGAAAGCAATCAATTAGCCGACTCCATCCAGCTAACCGCTCGTTTCCATTATGAATTAGCGACGCTAGCAGGCAATAAAGTACTGGCGAACTTTGTCCAACAACTCTGCTATCGCTCTTCACTTATTCTCGCCGCTTACGGTACTCGCGGCAGTGTCGGTTGCGAATGTGGAGATCACTCGGAGCTACTGGATCTGCTTGATCAAGGGTCCAAAGATAAGGCGCAAGACTGGATGAGCCATCACCTTAAACACATCAAATCTTCGCTTATCCTTGATAGTAAACCCGAAGAAAACATTGATTTTCAAAAACTTTTTGGCCGCTAGGAGCACCATGCGAATTCAGCTCATTAACCCCAATACCAGCGCTGACATGACTCACGCAATGGCCTTAAGTGCACAAACGGTTGCGCTAGACAACACGCAAATCATCGCCTGCACACCAGAACACGGCCCGAAAAGCATCGAATGCGCTTTTGATGAAGTCATTGCCAGTGCCGCCCTGCTCGATCTGATCGAACAAGGCAAACAACAAGGTGTCGATGCTCACATTATCGCCTGCTTTGGCGACCCAGCGTTGGACGCCGCGCGGGAATTAGCTGACGCCCCCGTGATTGGCATTGCCGAGGCGGGGTTTCAAATGGCCAGTTTAATTGCCCATCGCTTTGGTGTCGTCACCACGTTATCCAGAACCTTACCAGCGAGTGAACACTTACTTCAAAAATACGGTCATCAACACAAATGCAGCGGTGTCAGAGCCACCGACATTCCCGTTTTGGCCTTAGAAAATATCGACCCTGCGGCCTATCAGTTGCTTAAAGCAGAATGCCTAGCTGCGATAGAGCAAGACGGTGCAGAAGCAATTGTCTTGGGCTGTGCTGGCATGTCGAGTTTGGTGGAAAAGTTATCTGCAGAACTGCCTGTGCCCATCATTGACGGCGTCGTCGCGGCGGTAAAACTGGCAGAATCATTGCATCAGTTAGGACTACACACCTCTAAAAAAGGTCAATACGGACAGCGTGTTAGCAAAGCCTTTACTGGGCGCTATGCGCACTGGAGCTTATAACGGCTTCCACACTATCTAACAAAAAATGGAACGCACCATGAAACACTATTTAGAACGCGATTATGCCGGTTACGGTCGACAAGGGTTGCCAAACGTAAAATGGCCCAACAATGCCCGAGTCGCCTTACAGTTTGTTTTAAACTTCGAGGAAGGCGGTGAAAACTGCGTCTTGCACGGGGATGAACACGCCGAGACCTTTTTATCAGAAATATTTGGCGCCCAACCCTTCAAAGACCGTCACATGAGCATGGAGTCCCTTTACGAATACGGTTCTCGCACTGGTGTGTGGCGCATCCTCAACGAATTCGAAAAACGCGGCTTACCGCTGACTGTTTTTGCCATTGCTACCGCATTACAACGCAACCCAGAGGTGGCAAAAGCCTTTGTGGAAGGCAAACACGAGATTGTCTGCCACGGTTTAAAATGGATTCATTACCAAGAAATGCCCATCGAGCAAGAGCGCGAGCACATGCAACAAGCGCTCGCCTTGATCGAAGAAGTTACTGGCGTTAAACCCGTTGGCTGGTACACCGGACGCGACTCGCCAAACACTCGAGCTTTAGTCGCAGAACATACGCAACTAAAATACGATTCGGACAACTACGGCGACGACCTACCGTATTGGGTAAAAGTCGATACACCAGAGGGCGGCAGCAAACCGCACCTTATCGTGCCGTATACACTAGACTGCAACGACATGAAGTTTTCTTCGCCATACGGTTTTAATCATGGTGAAGAATTTTTCCAATACTTGAAAGACAACTTTGATTGTTTGTATGAAGAAGGCGCCACCGCACCGAAAATGATGTCCATCGGCATGCATTGTCGAACGCTCGGCAAACCCAGCCGCTTCATGGCATTAAAGAAATTCCTAGACTATGTGCAATCCCACGAACACGTCTGGATTGCCCGCCGCGAGGACATCGCCGATCATTGGATTAAAAATCATCCGCCAAAATGATCTGGCGTTGGACTAACTCAAAAACAAACTCAAAAACAAACTCAAAAACAAACTCAAAAATAGAAGCGCCAGTCAGTCTTATCCTGGCGCTTTTCTTTCTTTTTGCAAAGCAAAAATCACCCTCATAACAACCCTATCTTGACAAGGCAAGCACAAAGCTTTTTAATGATAGTAATTATCATTTATAATTTTTATAAGGTTCGGTTTCATGCCGCACAATGCGAGCCACAGTGTGCAACATGATGTAATGCACTCTTTATATGCCAATCATCATAATTGGCTGTACACATGGATTCGAAAACGATTAGACAGCCAATTCGATGCCGCTGATTTGACTCAGGATACTTTCTTGCGCGTTCACGCAAAGCAGAATGCGGCCACCATTAAAGAACCCAAAGCCTATTTAGCCACCATCGCCAAAGGCCTTGTGTGCCATTTCTATAGACGTAGATCCTTAGAGCAGGCGTATCTGGAACTGTTAGCCACACAGCCTGAGTCCTTCGTTATTTCACCTGAACATGAATTCATTATTTTACAAACGTTAGAAGAAGTAGACAGGCTGCTTAATGCCCTTCCCGAACAGGTGAAACAGGTCTTTTTGCTGTCGCAAATAGAAGGCAAAAAATATCAGCAAATAGCCGATGAAATGCAGCTTTCTCTTGCCACCGTGAAGCGATACATGAAACAAGCTTATGTAAAATGCCTCATCTTGATGGGAGACGATGTGTTTGAATAAGCTCTCGAAAAAAAGTCTACACGAAGCCGCTGATTGGCTCATCAGACAACAAGAAAAACCGCTCACGAATAGCGAGCAAGAACAGCTGCAGCAATGGTTACAATCAAGCAAAGACAACCAGTGCGCATGGCAGCGTGCGCAACATTTTATCAATAAAGTCGACACACTACCGAAGGAAGTAGCTTACGCGGTACTGAACCGACCGGACGATGCAACACGCCGTTTGCATATTGGCAAACTGGCGCTTCTGTTAGCCTCTGGCCCCTTAATATGGGGAAGTTATAAAGCGGTCGACAGTCAGCAGTGGAGCGCCGATTATCGCACCGCGAAGGGCCAGCAAAAGCAAGTTACGCTACCAGATGGAACCCAAGTTAAGCTGAATACCGCAACGGCATTTGATATTTCGTTTGATCACCAAGCTCGTTTATTGTCATTAAGAGAAGGCGAAATCCAAGTTAATACGGCCACCGCCAATGCTCACTTGCCGACCCCTTTTGTCGTAACAACACGGGACGCCGTTTTATCGCCTTTAGAGGCCAACTTCACCGTGCGTCAGTATCGTGATTTAACACGCTTGGGCGTGATTGAAGGCCTTGTCAAAGCATCACCTAAACTGGCACAAGCTATGCCAGACCATGCTATTAGCGCCGGTTACCAAGTCGAATTATCACGTCAGGCATTTTTGTCTCGTAAAGCACTCGAATCCAATACGACCTCTTGGTTAAACAAAATGCTTGCTGTGCACAAGATGCCATTAAGTCAGTTTGCTCAGGAGATTTCCCGTTACCATAACGGCTTATTACGGGTTTCTCCTGCGATTGCCAATATGGCTATTTCAGGAGCTTATCCTGTCCAAAATCTCAACATGATTCTCAATATGTTATCGCACACCTATCCGATCAAAATAAACAGTCATCTTGGACATTATTGGGTCACCATAGAATCCGCCTAAAAAAACGAAATATTTTTTATTTCAGCTGACACTTTTTTTCTTTTCAAGTGGCTTACAGGGTAAACCACTAATAAGCACCATCATTGTAAAGAAGGAGGTGGCTGTGACTACCCGTAAAAAAATTGGTCTAAAAACGCAATTTCAGAAGACTATCGGTACAACATTGACCTGTAGTGGGTTAATCATCGCGGCGAGTCTTAGTCCATTTGTTGTTGCGCAAGATGCCACAAAGCAAACGATCCGCGAGTCATTACGCATTGAAGCTGGTGACCTTGGGAGCGTTCTCACTGAGTTTTCCGCTCGTCACAATATCGCCCTATCGTTTAATCCGGCCTTAACACAAAACCTGAAAAGCGAGGGCATTTCAGGTAACGGCAGTCCAATAGAACTCATTGAGCAGTTACTCTCTAACAAAGGTTTGGTGGTGATTGCTAATCAAGACGGCACTTACAGCTTAACAAAGAGTCACCAAGGCCTTACAGAGGACAATCAAACTATTAATCTAAATACATTGATTATCCAAACCAGCCGCTCTAATACCAAAAAAGAAGACAGCCCTCAGGTCATCACAGTGATCAATCGGAAGCAAATTGAAGAGCAACTGTCTATTTCAACCGATAGCTCACAAGCGCTTTCTAATCTTCTACCTGCTTACTCGCCCAATACACAAAAATTAAATAACAGCAGCCAAACCTTCCGTGGCCGTTCTGTTTTATACATGGTCGACGGCGTACCGCAATCTAACCCTATTCGAGAAGGTAGCCGATCCGCCCACACCATTGACTTATCTATGGTTGACCGTATTGAAGTTATCCATGGGGCAAGCGCAATTCATGGCTTAGGGGCAACAGGCGGCATTATTAACTTTATCACCAAATCCAATCGTTCAAACGAAGTGAAGCAACATGTCGATGTACAGCTAACCACACCGACAGATAAGGTTAACAGCGACACGTTAGGTTATAAAATTGGTTATCAAGTAGAAGGGTCTGCTGGCAATTTTGATTACCTTGTGGGTTTGACCAACGAAATACAAGGTGTCTATCTTGACGCCGACGGCAACTATGTTGGAGCGGCAACGGTTCGTGGTGACATCATGGACTCTAAAAGCCACGACGCCTTTGTTAAACTGGGTTACTGGCTGACTGACGACAAAAGACTGGAACTTGAACTCAACAAATATCGTTTAAAAAGCCGGATGAACTTTACTGGCGTTGATGGCGACAGAGACAATGGTATCGCAACCAGTTCTATCAAAGGCACCCCGCCAAACGGCGTAGCGCCTTACAATGATGTACAAACCACCAGCCTTTCTTATACGGACAGTGATCTTGATGGCATGGAGCTTAAAGCACAAGTCTTCCACCAAGACTTCGAAGGCCGTTATGGCGCGTCAAACTCAAATAGCTTTCAGGACGTAAGCTTAGCCCCCATCGGTACGCTCTACGACCAAAGCCAAAACCAATCTGAAAAAATTGGTGCCAAATTCAGCTTAACCAAAGCTGACCTGTTAGATAACGATTTAAGTGTCACGGCAGGCTTAGATTTGCTGCAAGACACCACCAGTCAGACGCTAATATTGACCAACCGTACTTATGTCCCAGAAACGGAATACACTAATTACGCACCATTCTTGCAATTTGAATATAAACCCACTGATCGGTTGATTCTGCAAGCAGGTGCCCGTAATGAACACGCAAAATTAGATGTGGACACTTACCAGACAGTGGCAACCAATAAAAACACATCGGTTTCAGTGAATGGCGGCTCTCCCAGCTTTAGCGATACGGTTTACAATGCTGGCGCGGTGTTTAAGATCACCCCTACTGTAAGCGTGTTTGCCAACTACTCACAAGGCTTTGGTATGCCTGACGTTGGACGCATACTAAGAGGCGTATCCACCGCGAATCAAGACGTTGACACACTTATTGATCTTTCTCCCATTCTGACGGATAACTATGAAGTTGGCTTGCGTGTAAACCGTCATCCATACGACTTCGAATTAAGCTACTACGAATCAAACTCCGATTTGGGCAGCCGCATTGAAAACCAGAATGGACTCTATGTGGTCAAACGTGAGAAAAAAGAGATTCAAGGTGCCGAAGCTTCGTTAGGTTTTCAACTCAACAAAGAACACAGGCTACAAGCCAGCTACTCTTTCATTCAAGGCAAATCTGACACGGATGGCGATGGACAAGTCGACACTAAATTAACCGGTGCCGATATTCCACCGAATCGCTTAGTGACATCATGGAACGCGCGTTGGGATGAAAAACTGTCTTCCCTAATACAAGTCAGCCATGCGTTCAGCCGAAGCTTTGATGACGAGGATTTAAACTTTGACGGCTATACCCTTGTCGATGCTTCTGTCGGTTATAAACTGCCCGTTGGTAAAATGAGCGTGTCGGTTGCAAATCTATTGAACGAAGATTATTTCACTTACTATTCACAAGCAGCTTATGCGGATGATAGCTTCTATTTCAAAGGCCGTGGTCGTACCCTGACACTGGCTTATGGTTTGGATTTTTAACCCCCTAAGAACGAGAACAGCCTCCTCCCCTTATCTTCAAGGGGAGGATTAAGGTGGGGTTGTTTTCTTTTTCTTCAAAGGCAAAGGACAAGAACCACAATACACTGGCGGCTCAGTGGCTTGGTAGTAAAAACAACAGGTACGTCTAACACGAACAGGGGTTTCCGATAGTGCCGTTAACTGCTTGTCTCGATAAAACACCGTCAGCGGGTTTTCATTTAAGCCAAACAATTGCGTCGTATTTTTATCAAGCAAATACGCATAATCTGCTTCCGCTGTCGCTCTTTTCTCTTCTATCACACTCGCTAAAATACGTTGTTCATAGATACTAAACACCCGTACCGCGACATTTTCCCAAAGAATGCGTCGAGAGACTTTTGTTAAGCGGTAAAATTGCTCAACCAACAAGGTTAAATGTCCCGAAAATACCTTGCTCAAGATCTCATGCCGCCATGCCGCTCGATCTTCTTTATCCGAATTGTCTAACACTGACACCGATGTATTTTTTAATGGCATCTTGGATTGCCAAATTCTGTTATCTAATGGATATTCAAAGACACTGTTTTCTATTGATGCATCAAGACCTTTATCAAACCCAGACATGGCGCATAAGACAGGTGCCAACGTAAGAAACGCCACACGCTTTATCACCAATGACGCCGTGACTTTCAGGTTCGGCGCTCCGAGTTCCGGCATGATTTTATGTAGCGTTTCCAAGCACAAAGCATCATCCAATAACTTGCTAGAATCGATGGCAAGTGGCTCATCCGCTTGGTAAGCCTTAAGTCCGAATGCGGCCAACACTTCCCACTCTTCAGTAAGAAGCTCATGCTTATTGTCTTGTTTAAACATGCTTAGCTGCCTGAGAGTCGAGCTTGCGCCCTTTCCCATAAGGGATACACATTGGCGTACCAAACAGCGGATCGGCGCTAATATGGCATTCCATATCAAACACGGCTTTTACCATATCATGATTTAAAATCGCCTCGGGGGCGCCTTGGCAAAAAACCGTGCCATCTTTAATGGCAATCATTTTATGGGCGTAACGAGCCGCCAGATTCAAATCATGCAACACCATTAAGATGGTCGTTTTCTGTGTGATATTTAACTCAAATAATAAATCGAGAATCTCTATCTGATGAGTTAAGTCTAGGTAAGTTGTCGGCTCGTCTAGTAACAAAATATCGGTATTCTGCGCCAGCGCCATGGCGATCCAAGCCCGCTGTCTCTGACCACCAGATAAGGCATCAATAGAGCGATTGGCAAACTCAGTCATATTGGTGTCTTGCAAGGCTTTACGCACTAAACGCTCATCGTCTTCCGTCCAGCTTTGCAGCCAATTTTGATGAGGATAACGGCCTTGGCGAACCAGCTGCTCCACCGTTAACCCTTCTGGCGCAACAGGCCCTTGAGGAAGAATAGCCAATTTCCGAGCCACGTCTTTCCCAGACAAGGAATGAATATCAGCACCATTTAAAAGGATCTGCCCTGTAGACGGCTTTAATAACCGCGCAAATGACTTAAGCAAGGTAGATTTACCACAACCATTGCCGCCGACCAACACGGTAATTTGCTTAGGCTCAATCACCAAATCCAACGACTGGATAATGGTTTTTTTCTCATAACCCAGTGACAGCGCGACACTTTCTAATGGGTTACTATTTCCTAAATGACTGTTTCCTAAATGACGGTCTACTAAAGCCTCTTCAGACAAGCTCATGATTCAAAACCCCAATATGGCTAATCGACTTAAAAACGCTGTCGATAGAGCAAATAAATAAAGAATGGCGCACCAATCGCCGACACAAACACACCTGCGGGAACATCCAACGGCTGAAACAACAGCCGCCCACATAAATCCGCCAGCATCACCAAACATGCGCCCACCAATGCAGAAGTTGGCAATAAAAGCGCAAAACTGCGCGCCACAAGACGCCTAGCAATATGCGGTGCGATCAAACCGACAAAGCCCACCGCTCCGGCATAAGCAATCGCGGGCGCGGCCATAATCACACTCAAAAATAGCAACACCAAACGCAAACGCTGTACAGACACCCCCAACCCCGTCGCCAGGTGATCACCAAGTTCTTGCGTATTCACGCGACGTGCTAAATAAAACGCCAACGGCCATGAAACCAATAACCAAGGTAATAATGCGTTTACCTCAACCCAACTCGCGCCATACACACTGCCTGTCAGCCAGATATACGCTGTAATGCTGGTCGAAAGTGGACTCGCGGCGATCACAAAGGTCGTTGCCGCGCCCATTGCCGAGGAAATACCAATACCGATCAATACCAGCCGCATCGGGGTTACACCATGGTTCCAAGCGAGCGCATAGATCAACAGCGCCGCCAAAAAAGCGCCCATAATGGCAAATACAGGCAACCAAACCATCCCCATTGCGGTCGCAAAAAAAGACAGAAAACACACAGCGGCAGCGGAAGCCCCGCCCGTAATACCAATAATATCTGGAGAGGCCAATGGATTACGTATCATGGATTGCAGCACCAACCCAGACGATGCCAATGCCGCCCCCACCATGGCCGCCATCAAAGCCCTTGGCAAACGCAAGGTTTCCACGACAAATTGTGTGCCTTGATCCGCCTGCCCAAGCAGTGACCGAAACACATCCAGCAACGTAATCGGCTCTTCGCCTAAACACAGGGAAAAAACCATCACGGCAAGAAAACAAACCAAGAGAGCCAGCAGCGACCACAAAGAACGAACGGGGGTCGAAAAGGAAAATAAACGGTGACGAACGCTAAAAGACTTACTCACGCTTGCCTCCTTTACGTGCCAAATAAATAAAGAAAGGCGCACCTAAAATCGCCGTTGTGACACCAATCGGCACCTCTTCTGGCATGATCACAAAACGACTAACTACATCCGCACACAGCAGCAAAATAGCCCCCCACAAAGCACTTAGCGGAATCAGCCATTTATGGTCATAACCCACCACGGAACGCACCATATGCGGCACCATCAAACCAATAAAGCCAATACTGCCGCCCAGCGCAACAGAGCCACCCGCCAAGCCAATAATCAGCAAACTCAACACCACTTTAATAAGCAGTGTGTTCTGCCCTAACCCCTTAGCAACATCATCGCCAGACAGCAAAATATTAATCTGGGGCGCGGCCAGTATCGCCAACACCATACCGACAACAAAAGCGGGCGCTAACGGCACTACCATAGACACATCACGACCAGATACGGATCCGGCTACCCAAAACAACACACTGTCTAAGCCTTCTTGACCAATCACCAATATGCCTTGAGTAAAAGCCATAAACAGCGCCGAGATCGCCGCACCTGACAGCACAATACGAACCGGAGACAATCCGTCTTTGCCTAAACTGCCCAGCCCATACACTAAGGCCCCAGCCACGCTCGCGCCCAAAAAAGCCAGCCATAAAAACGTATTCAGGGATGTAACGGAAAAGAAAGTCGAGAACAACACAATGGCAAATACAGCGCCCGCATTGACGCCAAAAATAGACGGTGACGCCAGCGGATTACGTGTTAAGGCTTGCATTAAAACACCCGCCACAGCCAACGCTGAGCCAACCAAACAAGCAACAAGAGCGCGGGATAAACGCGTGGTACGGATAATAACGTGATCAATCGACTGAGGGTCAAATGCCCAAAACGCCGTCCAAACCGATTTCGCTGAAATGACATATTGCCCATAGGCAATACTCGCCAACAAAGCGAGCATCAGGCACAAAAGAGACAGAGCAAGAAGGCTGAATTTAAAAATGTGGCGGTTTTGTAAGCGCATAAGCTCTAGCGCTCAGTCTGAGGAAATTGATAAATGTGATACAGCTGATCAAGGATTTGTTCCGCCCCCAGAATGCCACCAGACAACAACCAAGCCACATTATCCACTTCATACACTTGCTTATTTTTAGGCGCTGTTAGCATTTGCCACAACGGATGCGCTCGCCAAGCGTCGTAATTTTGCCTCACCGCCGCGTCATCAGACTGCAGGATAATAAAGAACACATCCGCGTTCACACTCGGCAAGGCTTCCTTCGTTTTCAGTTTAACGCCCCAGCCATTTTCATTCGGCAATGGAAATTGAAAACCAATCTCTTTTAGCACCACACCAGAAAAACTTTGATTCAAATACAGACGCAAATGGTCGGCCCGAACGTTTAATACCGCTGCCGTCAAAGGCCACTTTGCTTCGCGTTGCTTAATCGCCTTGCGAAAGACCGTAATGCGTTGCTGAAAATCATCCCAAACCTGCTTGCCTTTTTCTGGTTTATTAAGCGCCTCAGCGGTTAAATCTAAAGTGGTTTTAAAGTCATAGACATTTTCAGCCATCACAGTGGGGGCAATTTGGGACAATTGACGATAAACTTTTTCATGACGCGATTTAGTACCAATAATCAAATCTGGCTTCAACGCCACAATGGCCTCTAGGTTTGGCTGAGTTTCCAACCCAACATGAGCAACATTCGCTAAAGCCTCTCGCAAATAGTCATACGTTGGCTGCTGCGCCCAAGAGTCCACAACGCCAACAGGCGTTACACCCAACGACACCACAGAATCGGTTGCCCCTTGAAACAAGGTCACCACACGTAAGACTTTTTTGGGCACCTCAGTGCTGCCCATCGCATGAATAATCGTCTTTGTTTCTGACGCCATCACCTGATCTACCTGAACAACAGACAGTAGCAGTGCCGCCAACAAAAGCGCCCATTTTCTTACTCGATTTACCTGCATCTTGAGGGACTTCCTTCATTGTTATTTTAACAAAACGTTATAATAACAATTATCATCCTCATAGACATTACCCTTGACTAAAATGATGTAAATCATCAACTAGATAGCAACAATAACGGGGAGCACTCTAATAAAAAGAGGATAAGGTTTAAAAAAGCGTAGATATAGCGAGAGAGATACTGCACAGCTTGGGTGCAATACCATGGAAAATAGACCAACTCGGCTCAAAAATAGCGCAATCGCGCGACGTAAGCCTCTTGCTTCACTCGATGCAAATAGTCCAATGGCGTCACACTAACAAGTTTCTTAAACTCTCTTAGAAAATGCGATTGATCACTGAAACCAAGATCAAAAGCCAAATCAGCAAATGTCACATTTATACTGTGATTAAGGTCATAGACCGCAGATTGACAACGAATGATGCGGCTAAAGGCTTTTGGTGACATGCCCATATCCGCAAGAAACTGACGCTGAATGGTGCGAGTGCTGCAACCCGTTGATTCGGCTAAATCCTGAATTTGTATATTTCCTTTATGAACAAAGATTTCATTCACCGCAAACAAAGTTAGCGTTGAAGATTTTCTAGCACATTGGTTTGCATAGAATTTTTCAAAAATAGCGACCTGATCAGCAAACACTGAACAACGTATGATTTGCTCAAATATGATCGATGCAATAGGTGCTACATCTAAAAGGTTGAGCTGATGTTCGATCAATTCATTGGCCGAAGCCTGTAAGAAATCGGGAGTCAAACCAGGCGCAAATCTCACCCCAAAATATCGATGGTTATGAATAAATTCCGCATTAGTCGCTTCTAATGTCGTACCGCACACTTTCGCTGTTGGTCGACACTCATCACAGTCAAACAAAATATCCACACATCCATCTGGAATGGCCAACACTTGTTCAGTATATGGGTCTGCTTCAAAACTGTAGAAATGAGAAATTTCTGGAATATCAGAGTGATAGAGCAAAAAATCCCGAGCTGCACCCAGTACAAACCAAGGTTGTTTGGAGTGAATTCCTGAAACTCGATCGTACACAGAATCTTTTAACATGACCCGCACCAGCTTACCAAAATGATCTTTTAATTTTGCAAACCAGATGCCAATTCTATGGTGATAAATATCTATTTCATCGTGTCGCAAAAGTTCAATACGGGAAAAAAACAAGCCTCTAGGATCAAAATCATCCGCTGCCCAAGAAGGCTCTCCATCAGCGAAACAACAACTCGAGCCAAGCACGGAAAAACACAATTTTTTCCAACTTTTTAAGGTGATGTTATGTCTGTAACGACGACCGAAAACACGAATATTGATTTTATCTATCTCTCTGAACAAGACATGATTAAAGCAGGTGTAATGAATATGCCTCAGTGCGTAGACACCATGGATGAGATGTTCACCCTGTTGTACACCGGTGACTACCGTATGGCAGGACCAAACAGCGATTCCCACGGTGCTATGATCACCTTCCCAGATGAATCACCTTTTCCTACCATGCCCAAACCCACCGCAGACCGTCGCTTGATGGCGATGCCTGCTTACCTTGGGGGAAGCTTTCAAACGTCTGGTGTGAAATGGTATGGATCGAACATTGCGAACCGCGAAAAAGGCTTACCACGTTCAATCCTGATGTTCATCTTAAGTGACACGGACACAGGCGCACCATTGGCTTACATGTCAGCAAACCTACTTTCTGCTTACCGTACTGGTGCGGTTCCAGGCGTTGGTGCTCGCTACCTTGCTCGTAAAGACTCTAAAGTCATCGGTCTACTTGGACCAGGCGTTATGGGTAAAACAGCAGTTGCAGCCTTCATGGCAGTTTGCCCTGAAATCGATACGATTAAAGTGAAAGGCCGCGGACAAAAAAGCCTTGATGTCTTTATTGAATGGGTCAATGAGACCTTCCCACAAATCACCCATGTTCAGATTGTCGACACCTTAGAAGAAGTCGTTCGCGGTTCAGACATAGTGACCTACTGCAACTCTGGCGTAACCGGTGATCCGTCTACTTACCCAATTGTAAAACGCGAATGGGTAAAACCAGGAACCTTCCTTGTTATGCCAGCTTATTGCAGCCTAGACGATGGCATGGAACAAGACGATGTTCGTAAAGTACTCGATAACACTGGCCTTTACCAAGCATGGTACGAAGAAGTGCCAAAGCCAGCTCACAACTACATTCCTCTACCAGGCGTGCGCTTCATGGACATGATCGCGGAAGGCAAAATCACATTAGATGATCTAGAAGACATCGGAAAAATCACCGCAGGTGATGCTCCTGGCCGAATAAATGATGAAGAGATAATCATCATGTCAGTCGGCGGCATGCCAGTAGAAGACGTGGCATGGGCAACCAAGGTGTATCGCAATGCAATAGAACAAAATATTGGCGTGAAACTTAACCTTTGGGAAACACCAGTTTTACGATAATCACCGCCTTTTATTTCGAATATTAGATTTTAAGAAGACAACCATGACCAAGATAGTGAAAGTAAAAACCGGCTCAAAACTCGAAGAAATCAGCAGCTACTCACGCCTAGTATGCGTCGACAATTGGATCTTTGTTTCCAATACCGCGGGTCGAAATCCAGAAACCAAAGAAATCCCAGAAGATTTGTTAGAGCAAACACATCAGGTATTCAGCAATGTTGAAGCCGCCTTGAAGGCCGTCGGTTCAAGCCTTGCTGATGTGGTGATGTCACGCGTGTTTATTCAAAACCCAGAGGATACCCACACTGTAATGGCATTAGTGGGAGAGAAGTTCCGTGGCGTAGATCCTGCGACCACAGTGACCTGTCCACCGCTTGGCTCAACCATCTACAAAATGGAACTGGAAGTCACCGCCTTTCGTGGCGCATCTAGCGCAGAAGTAGAAATAATCCATACCAACACCGCGAAATAACGAAAAAGGCCCGATGGTTGTCATCGGGCTTGATGAGATTTTTAGGAAGTAAATCATGACTAAAATGCTTGATGCCGTTCACACCACCAATGAATTACCGGACTCAACCAGCGTCGTTATTATCGGTGGGGGCATTGTGGGTATCACGGCGGCACTGACGCTAGCAGAACGAAATATTCCCGTCGTGTTATTAGAAAAAGGTCACATTGCGGGTGAGCAATCATCTCGCAACCTAGGTTGGATCCGTAAAACCAGCCGCCACGCCAATGATGTACCACTGGCACAGGTTGCAGACCGTCTGTGGGCTGAAATGCCAGAGCGGATTGGGCAGTCAGTTGGTTATAAACAATCAGGCATTATGTTTTTAGCCAAAACAGACGAGCAAATGGCCCTTTACGAAGCATGGTCAAAGTCAGTTCAACCGCTTGCTCTAGGCTCACAACTCCTTAGCCCGAAAGAAATCGACAAACATGTTCCACATGGTCAAGGAAAATGGGTAGGGGCTATTTATACGCCTTCAGATGGACGCGCAGAGCCCACAATTGCCACCAGTGCAATCGCCAAAGCAGCCATAAAAAAAGGCGCCATTATCGTTCAGCAATGTGCCGTGCGAACATTATCAACCACAGCGGGGAAAGTCAGCGCAGTGGTCACCGAAAAAGGGGAAATTCGCTGTGAGCAGGTCTTGCTCGCGGGAGGTGCATGGTCGCGCCGTTTTCTCGGAAACCTTGGAGTGTCCTTGCCGACCCTCCCCGTCATTGCGTCCGTATTAAGAACAGCGCCTGTCGAAGGCCCAACTGAGATCGCTGTTGGCGGCCCAAACTTTTCATTCCGCAAACACAAAGATGGTGGTTTTATCATCATGCAGCGCGGCAAAGTGGATGCGCCAATCACCCTAGATCACCTAAAAATCGGTCTAAAATTTAGAGACCAACTAAAGCATGGTAAAGACTCGTTGAATATTGCTCTGAACGGCACCTTCCTTCGTGACTTAGCCATGCCCAGATCCTGGCATGCTAATAGCAAAACCCCATTCGAACACGTTCGCGTGTGCGAACCGCAGGTGAATCATGGCCTCCTTAACGATGCGATGAATAACACCATCAGTGCCTGGCCCATGTTTAAAAATACAAAAATAGAAGAATCGTGGGCAGGTTTAATTGATATCACACCGGACTCAACGCCGGTGATCGACCGTATCAACACAATACCTGGACTGACGGTAGCCACTGGCTTTTCTGGTCATGGTTTTGGTACTGGTCCTGCGGCAGGGCAACTTGCTGCAGATATTGTTTCGAATGTCCCCCCCATCGTTGACCCAAGTCCCTATCGATTCGATCGGTTCTAACGTCTACAAGATGGTTCCCTATTAACAAAAGGAACAAAAAAATGAGCAGTATCACAAGTTCAGGAACGATAACGACAGCTGACTTATCAGCGACAAATTCCAAAAAATCAAAAATGAGATTGCCAACCATGATGGCAATTTGTATCGGCTTAGTCATTGTGCAAGGTGCGATGATATCGGCTCTGCAAGGCATAGGAATTGGTGGCATGAGTTTTATTGCCGCTATGGTTACAGCACTCATTCTGGCTCAATTTAACGCCATGAGCTTCGCTGAGTTATCATTGATGTTTCCAGAGGAAGGAACATTAGCAACCTATACTCAAAAAGCCATCGGACACTTCCCTGCTATCGTTTCAGTGTTTGCAGGCTACGTTGTCGTAGCCGTACTTGCGCTGCCAGTGGAAATGTTTTTGGTCGACGCCATGCTGGGAGAACTGTTTCCAGGAATGCTGCCTGAAAAGGTAATACCCTTACTCATCCTATTTGTTTTCGCCATTACCAACCTCATTGGTACTGACGTATTTGCGCGAATTCAAAACTTGCTAGCGTTCATTTTGGTCAGTGCCTTAATCATCATTGGTGCAGTAGCCATTACTGGAGCAAACGAACCCCATCCTGAATTAAGCGGAACGACGGTAGATTGGAGTTTTGGTGGCGTGATGGATGGTAGCTTTATTGGTTTAGTTGGCTTGGCATTATGGACTATGGTCGGTGTCGAGTTTATCTGCCCACTAATCAAAGAGGTTAACTCTCCAACAAAAAACATTCCACGCGCTATGCATCTGTCCTTATTAATGATTTTTTTAATATTCAGCGCCTTTGTGTATGGGGCGAGCCTTTACTTAAATACCGAAGAATTAGTTGGTGCACCTCTTCCATTTTTGGATTATGCCAGCGCTGTATTTGGCCAGAGTGGTTTGGTTATTGCTACCATCATGGCATTGGCCGCGACATGTAGCACGATGAATACCATTCTGGCTGCTGTTCCAAGAATGCTGCAAGGCATGGCAGAACAAGGTCAAGCTTTCCCCCAATTAAAGGCCAAAAACCGCTTTGATGCACCTTGGATTGGCATCATCATGATCACTGGATTAACCACTATTCCCTACTTCGCCTTAGGAATTGATTCATTGATTACGTTAGTTATTGCCGCCACCACCAGCTGGCTATTGGCTTACATCGTAGCTCATATCAATGTCATCGTATTGCGCAAGCGTATGCCGAACCACCCTCGCCCATACCGCACGCCCTTCTATCCTTTACCACAAATATTGGGCATTGCGGCCATGTTATATGTTGCTTTGAACAATTCACCTTCGCCTGAAATGACCGAGATGGTGTACAGCATCACTGGCGGTATCTTGCTGGTACTGTGTGTGATTGGCGCGATATGGGTGAAGTTCGTCATGAAGCGAGGTTTATTTGAGCCTGACTCAAAATAAATAGATCATCATTTTGATCAACCAACGCCGCCCTAAACGGCGTTGTTTTTTACAATTGGTATTTTTTTTGCTGAATAAATTATTCATTCTCAACGCTCCTAAAAAGGACAGTCTATGTGGTTGAACAAAAAGCGTTTCCAAATTTTGGAAAATGATTTAGCTAAAGTAACCGCTGAAAAGCAGGCACTTGAAACCGACGTATCTGAGCTGACCGCGACCATTGAATCACTCAGAAACGCATCGTCAAATACACCTACCACTCAACTCGATAAACGTTTTTTCTTGCCACAAAAAAAACTCAACCAACAAGCCTTTGACGCCATCAATCAGGTCTTAGAATTATTATTCGAGCCCATGAGCGCAGCAGAAGGCAGTAACGAGGACATTGAGAAAAACAAAGCAGATATTAATCAACTATCTACTGCATTAAATAACATTGCCAGCCAAACACAACTCAGCCTAGAAGATGTAAACGGACTAAAAGATATTGCCAATGAAATCAAAGGCTTTACCGATACTATTCAGAGTATCTCGGAACAAACCAACCTATTGGCATTAAATGCCGCTATTGAAGCCGCACGGGCAGGTGAGCATGGTCGTGGGTTTGCAGTCGTCGCAGACGAAGTGAGAACCTTGGCAACCAAAGCCAAGGATTCCAGCGAGCAGATTTCTGCCTTAGTGAGCCGCATCGATAATCGCACAATCAAGGTTAGCCAGCAGATCGAAAAGCTGCATGAAAATACATTACGCGTTAGCAAAACCTGTGAAGACCTAGATCGTTCCTTCAAAAAAACCGCCAACAGCACACAAACCCTCATGGAAGTGGGTTATAAATCCATGACATATTCTCACATTTCATCGGCATTGTTGGAATTGAACAACTGGCAGACTGATTGTCTAATCAACACCATACAAAGTAAGGAGGCCATGAGGAGGGTGCGCGAAACGACCGTCGCTGACTGGTACTTCAATGGCACAGATAACGAGTTTGATTTTAGAAACACGCCCAACTTTATCAACATAAAAAATGATTTTGAGCATCTCGATGCATTGGCACAGACCATGGTGCAAACCAGCCCTAGCGACATTGAAAAATTAGCCCTGTTACAAATGGATATGACAAACCACATCCATGGGATATATCAACGATTACAGGAATCACAAAAGTACTTATTATCTCATTTATAAGCAAAGGGCACTACGCCCTTTGCTTTTTCACCTGTCTTTAAAACACCACATCATCTGGCACAGTAACAAAAATCGAGTGTCTAACTTCGTTAAACAGGGCTTTACTGCAATGGCCCTCGCCTTCCGTGTCTTCCAACAAGACCACATCACCCGCACCAAATTCACGGGTTTCACCAGACGACACCTTAAACTCACAACGCCCCTTGATGATGAAGAGAAACTGACGCTGTGGCGCTGGATGCCATTTGAAGTCGTAGTCGCTTGGGGTTTCACGAAAAATCATCTCACCCGCTGGAAAACGCTCAGACAAAAAACCAATGGCACCACCATCGCGAACTTCCAGCTCTACCTCGCCAAAATGGCTTTTACCTTGATCGTCGTTAAAAATGCGCGTAAATTTCATCAATACCCTCTCTACTTTCCGTAATCATAAGCGTCCACGCAATTTAATTAGCTTGCGTGTTCATATTTCTTTCATCGAATGCAACGCCACGAGCCGGCTCGTTTGCCGCCATCGCCGCCGTCCACGCAATTCAATTGGCTTGCGTATTGTCTCGTTCCTCGACACGTCAGCGCCAATTAAACGCATGGACGCCTTTAACCGAAGAAGGCTAGCTCCCCAGAATAACGTGAAAACGATTCTTCAACCGCCTACTCGCTGAACCCAGAATCACGCCAGAGCGATTCTTCGAGCCTGCTCGGGGAGCGAGGCGTGATGCTGGGTGAAGAACAAAAGGAGCGAGGCGTTATGCTGAGTAGCCAACCACAAAACCTTTAGGCCAAATTCTGTAATGTGTGGTTCAACACCGCCAAGGTCACCGCCACATCGGGCGTATCAATCGCCTCCGCTGGGTGATGACTAATGCCTTTCTCGCAACGCATAAACAGCATTGCCACAGGGCAAATATCCGCAATCGCCATGGCATCATGACCCGCTCCTGAGAACAAGGTATGAACAGCCATACTTTGCGCTTCAATGGCGTTGCGCAGTTTACTTTGCAGTTTTTCGTCACAATGAACCGCATTGGCAGCATGAGTAGCTTTACGTTCAATACGGACATTCCGGCGAGCCGCAATGGCCTCTAATTCCTGCAAAATTTCATCCAGAGCCACATCGCGTTTGTCATCAAATTCGCTACGAATATCAAGAGAAAATCCCGTGTTACCCGAAATCACGTTCACACCATTAGGACGATTCTGAATACGGCCTACCGTCGCCACAATGCCATGCTGCTGTGCGACTTTCTCTATCGCCAAAATCATTTCACTGCTGGCACAAAGTGCGTCCTGTCGCAGATTCATTGGAACCGTGCCTGCGTGCCCCGCCATACCAGTAACATTAAACTCGAAGCGTTTCGCCCCTGCGATGGCGCTCACGACACCGACGGGTAAATCCAAACTTTCTAATACTGGCCCTTGTTCAATGTGCAATTCAAGGTAACCAAGCAAGTTGTCTGTCGAAATGGCGGCATTGGGAATGTTCGCAAAGTCCGAACCAAAGTCTTTAAGGGCTTGTGACAAACTCATGCCATCACTGTCCGTCAAATCCGCCCAGCTCTCAGGCCATTGACCCGTCAAGGCACGACTGCCCAACAAAGTAGAGCTAAAACGCGTGCCTTCCTCATCCCCAAATCCGACCACATCAAGATGAAATGGCAAACGGATTCCCGCTTTTTGCATAGCACCGATCAAGGTAACCGGCGTGATAACCCCCAGCATGCCATCGTATTGACCGCCATTTGGCACCGTATCCAGATGACTGCCCATGATAAAGCGAGGTGCTTGTGGGTCTGCGGCTTCCCAGCGCCCCCATAGGTTACCGGCTTCGTCCTGCCAAGTGTGCATACCTGCTTCTTGCATCCAGCCGCCCACCAGTCCATTGGCTTGTTTATGCTCCTTGGTGAGATAGCGACGATCTAGGCAATCGTCGCTTTGACTGATTTTGCCAAGTTCGTCACAGCGGTCCATAACCCGCTGAGCGAGATTGTTGCAATCAATCATTATTTATCTCCATTGTAGACAGCAATTGCTGCGTCTACCGCTGCGCCAGCAGGTAACGCAAAGCCAGCGCGACGAAGTACGGTTTCCAGTGACTGCAAAGTATGCAATACCGCATCTTGGCGAGCGTTGTAGCCCATGGTGCCAATCCGCCACACCTTGCCTTTTAATGGACCAAAGCTGGTGCCGATTTCGATATTAAAGATGTTCAATAAATCATGGCGAACTTGCTCACCATTTACTTGCTCTGGAATATTAACGCCCACCACGTTGCTCATCTTATGTTTAAGATTTCCGAACGGCTGCAAACCCATCGCAATCACACCTTGCAACATAGCGTTACCGGCCAATTGATGGCGTTTAATCACCGCATCCTGACCTTCGCTAAGCAATTGGATCGCACATTCACGGGAGCCAAACAACATGGTGGCAGCTTCCGTATGGTGGTTCAGACGCTCTTCTCCCCAGTAATCCATAATCATAGGTAGATCAAAATAGTTAGAGCGAATGCGTAGACCAGATGATCCTTGATGATGAGCATCACGAATACCTGCTTCCACATGGGCACGCTTACGTACGCAAGACACAAAACGATCGCTCAAGGTGATCGGTGCGCTGCCAGATGGCCCACCGAGACATTTTTGCAAACCCACTGTCACCGCGTCGATTTTCCATGCGTCCACTTCCAACGGGTTGCCACCAATTGATGCCGTGGCATCGGTGTAAAACAACACATCATGAGCGCGACAAATATCACCTAACTCTTCCAAAGGTTGGAACATGGTGGTTGAAGTGTCACCCTGAACAATCGCCAATAATTTAGGCTGCACTTTCTTAATGGCGTCTTCAATTTGCTGCGGATCAAACACTTCACCCCAAGGCACTTCAATAGTGTGAACCTCGGCATCGGCGCGTTCAGCAATTTCAGCCAACAAGTGACCGAAACGACCAAAAATAGGAATCAATACTTTGTCGCCCGGTTCCAAACAAGACACCAAAGCGGCTTCGATACCCGCACGAGACGTGCCATCGATTAAAAAAGTTTGCTGATTCTGAGTATTAAAAACACGACGATACAATTCCATGACTTCGTTCATGTAGCTGGTCATGCTTGGGTCATATTGCCCCACTAACTGAGTCGACATTGCTGACAACACACGTGGATAGCAGTTAATTGGGCCAGGCCCCATAAGGAGTCTTGGCGGTAATGAAAGCGGCTGCATACTAATCTCCTAAGCTAAAACCTGATAAAGCATTTTGATGCCAGTGAAAATCAACACGACAGCAAAAACTTTCTTCAATTTAGATGCGTCTAAACGATGCGCTAACCCTGCGCCAACGGGAGCAAATAAAACCGTCAATGGAATGATACAAGCCACACCAATCAAGTTAACCAAACCGACCGTGCCATAAGGCGCGTCCACAGGACTTTGACCAAATACCAGCATGGTTAATGCCGCTGGCAATGAAATAATCAGACCAACAGCCGCTGCTGTGCCCACGGCGCGATGAGCTGGGTAGTTACAGAAGGTCAGAGTCGGCACCGTCAGCGTACCACCACCAATGCCCACCATAGAGCTGAAAAAACCAATGCAAGTGGCCATCACACTTTGCCCAGCATTACCTGGTAAAGATTTGAATACACTGTCTTTTTTGCCTAACAACATATTCAAAGCAGACAAGGTCGCAATGATGCCAAACAACAGAGACAACCATTCGCCTTCCACTCGAGTCACCACAAAACTGCCCACCATAACACCGGCAAAGATGAAAAAGCCCCAACGTTTCAGCAAATCGAAATCCACATTGCCTTTGGCCTTATGGGAACGGATCGAACTGATTGAAGTAGGAATAATGGTAGCCAGAGAGGTCGCCGTCGCCACCAACATGGCGGAATCCGCACTCACACCCAAACCTTGATACAAGAAATACAACACAGGCACGATAACAATACCGCCGCCAACGCCTAACAAACCGGCTAAAATCCCGCCCACCACACCGGTTGCCATCATGGCGAGAATCATGGAATAGTTTTCCATTATGAATGACATGTTTCTGTTTGCTCCTAAATGAGATTATTACGAATAAAATGACTGTCGATGGCCAAACCATCACTGCGTGGATCTGTCGCGGCTTCAGTGTGACCTTCGTGATGAAGCACCACAGCACCGGCATGACCCATTAATTCATTACACGAATCAACGACCACTAAATCGTGACCGCGACTAACCAATTCTTCAGCGACCATATCGGCAAAATCCCTTTCGATTTTCAAATTATGGCTGACATCCCCCCAAGTGCGCCCCAGCAACCAACGACCTTCGCTAATAGATTGATCCAATGGCAGATTATGATACACATAACGGCTGAATAGCACGGCTTGAGTTTGTGGCTGACCTTCGCCCCCCATGGTGCCGTAACTCATGCGACGACCATCGTTCAACTCAGCAAACGCTGGATTTAAGGTGTGAAAGGGTTTTAAATTTGGCCCCAGCTCTTGCAAGGAGCCTTTCTGCAACGAAAACGATGAGCCGCGATTGTTCCACACAATCCCAGTAGAAGGACTGACCACACCACTGCCGAATTCCCAGTACAAACTCTGAATGTAACTGACCATGCGGCCTTCGCTGTCACACGCGCCCATCCAAATGGTGTCGCCATGTTTGGCTTGATGTGGCCAAGGTTGCGCTCGTTCTAAGGCGATTTCGTGGCACATTTTTTCTAGCTGATCACTCTCTAGCAAGGAGGATAAATCCATGGCTAAACGCGATTCGTCTGTGACAAATTCATTGCGTGCGATAAAGGCTTGTTTAGTACATTCAATCAGCAAATGCGCCATGTCTGTGGCGCTTTTCCCTTGCGTATACAACTTGTCATACAAGGCCAAAATCAATAAAGACGCGATACCTTGCGTGGGCGCTGGCAAGTTATAAAGCGAGCCAACACTGGTTCTGACCTGCAACGGCTCAACCCGTTTTGCCTGATAAGAATGAAAGTCTGTTAAACGAATCGGAGATCCTGCCGTCGCCAAATCTTTCGCTAAGCGTTCGGCAATATCGCCCTGATAAAAATCGTCCAGCCCTTTTTCTGCCAACTGCTCTAGTGTTTGCGCTAGGGCAGGCAAGGTCAAAACGTCACCTTTTTCGTATAGGCCACCCTGCTTTAGAAATGTCGAAGCAAAGCCCTGAACGCTGACCAAATCGGCAAGGGTTTTATTGCTCGCATCCAGGTAGGTTTGGGTGACTGCACTGCCGTTTTTCGCTAACTCAATAGCGTCTTTTAATAGGTCCTTTAAGGGCATGTTTTGTGTGTTGGAGACGGCTTGCCACGTTTGGCTGACAGCCAAGGCTTCTTGCCAGCCAGCCACAGCACCGGCCATAGTCAAAGCCGCTTTGCCGCCTCGCGCTGGAATGCTGTCATGGCCGCAATAAAAATCCAATGTCGCCAATGCAGCTGATTTTCCAGAAGCATCAATGCCAATGGGCGTTTTACCTGGTTCGCTAATCAACCAAAAACCATCGCCGCCCAAGCCATTCATATGGGGATACACCACGGCAATCGTCGCAGCGGCCGCCACCATGGCCTCTATTGCCGTACCGCCTTGCTCTAGGATTTTTCGCCCTGTTTCTGTGGCTTTAAAGTGCGGTGCGGTAAACGCAATATCGTTCTTTTTCACTGCAATATTTTCTTGAAAAATGCTCATGAAAAACTACTCCATTAAGGTTTTTGCGAATTCAATCAGCGCCAAATCGGTGCCTTTAGCACCCACCAAAGACAAACCACATGGTGCGCCATCTAAGTGGCAAACCGGTAAATGCAATTGCGGCAATCCAGCCAATCCAGCAATGGCAGTGATGTCCATTAACTGGTTGCGATAAGCCGCCAATTCATCTTCCGCCGCATCAAACAAAGGCGCTAAACCGGGAGTAGTCGGGATGATCAACACAGCCCCTTCGATTTCCTGTTCTAGCCAATCAACGAATCGCTGTCTTTGTTGCTGCGCGGTCGCCACATCGGCTGCCGAAATGCTTTTCGACCAATCAAAACGAGATTGAATATCCGGCGCAAATACCGCTGAGACATCAACGCCCTCGAGGTTTTCTAGACTCTTAATCCATTTGCCATGTTCGTGCCAGATTTCAGCGCCCTGCAATGTTCGAAAGGTTTCACTGGTTTTCCAAGCTTTGGTATCGATAACGATGGAAGACTCTTTGGCAAGACAGCCTTGATCACGCCAAGTTTGCAGCTGAGCATTAATTTCTTTTCCATGCGCTACTTGACCGACCAGATTCTTTGCGATGAGCACATGGGACATGGCTTTAATAGGCTTACTTTTTAGTAAAACACTGGCGGTTTTTGCCAGTGTGGCTAAATCTTTGGTCAGCCACCCCACCGTATCGAAAGAAGGTGCAAGTGCGACCATATTGTCGACTGGAATCACCCCATGAGTGGGGCGCAGGCCAAATAAACCGTTATAACTGGCTGGCACACGAATCGATCCACCTGTGTCTGTGCCTAATCCGATGTCAGCAAGATCTGACGCCACGGCCACCGCCGAACCCGATGACGACCCGCCTGGGAGACGATTTGGAGTCACCGGGTTTGAGGGTGTTCCATAATGAATATTTTGTCCGTTTAGACTGTAAGCCAACTCATCGGTAATGGTTTTGCCACAAAAAATAGCCCCTTCTTTTAGCAAAGCGCTAACGCTGGAAGCCGTTTTTGTTGGGATAGGATGAGTGGCAAGCCAAGTTGGATTACCCGCGGAAGTCGGCAATCCTGCCATATGAAACAAGTCTTTCACTGCCAGACGCAAACCGCTTAACGGCAAAGAAGCATCCACTGATGACGACTCATTCCGAGCCGTTGGGCTCGATGTTGAATCCAATGTAAGAAAGGGATCTAGTACCATGAAATGTTTCATATGTCCTCCGCTTGATTAGCACATATGAAACAATCGTTTCACAACCCTGTCAACTGAAACAAAAAGAAATTCTTTTTTTTCTGCAAAAATGTCGCAAACAGTACGGGGCGGTTGCGCTTAAAAAATTATGGTTCTAACTCGTCCAAGTTCTCATACAGAGCAGAAATCGCCTGCGTCTGACGACTGGCCGCGTCCCCCAAAAAGCCAAACACACGATTGCACAACATGGAGATCAAACTCATTGGCGCGGCATAGCTGTCGAAAGGACTTTCATTGCCAAGATGACACACCAACACATGAGATACTTGTTGGTTATACACCTGCCCTGTTGGATCGGTAATCAACACAGTCGTTCGACCTTGCAAGGCTTCAACCACTTTTTTGAACTGGCGGGTACGACGTCTAAAGCCGAGCAAGACAATCACTTCATCGTCGAGAATATCATGAATATCCTCGCCTAGGGTTTGCCCAGGCTGCGGTAATAAGCGCACAGAATGACGCACTTGTTGCAGCTGCTGGCGAAAATGCAACGCCAAAGGATAAGCATTACGAAAGCCGATCAGAGTCACTCGGCTTGCTTTGGCTAATCGTTCGCTGATCTCGTTAAGGGTTTCTGGTCGCAAGCCTTCAAAGGTAAGTGACAGATTTTTTAACTCTTGTGCAGTCTGGTCCAAAGACGAGCCTTGGGTGAAAATCGGCACACCACTTTCACGCAAGGCTAATTGCGCTTGCTTCGCACCTTGTTGTGAATCGTATCCAAGCTGACGAAAGAAACGACTCACCGTCGCTTTTGACGTATTGGTATTTTCAGCAATCTCGGCCGACGTTTGACTCACAATCGCCAAGGGATTTTGTTGTAAATAGTTCGCTATTGATCGCGCTGATGGAGACAGAGTCGGGTAGGTCTGCTCGATCAGGGATAGCACATCCTGCTTTGTAGCCACGTGTTAACCTCAATTCGGGGATATTTTGCTCTACGGTAATTGATTATCGTTGAGCTGCCAACTTAGATTTCTCTTTGATGCCTCGTTATGCGCTTTCATAAGAAAAAAGCGAACAAGGAAAAGTAATGACGCACCAAAAAATCATCATTGCCCTATGTTGGCGCACAAATTAAAACCAATCCTCCCCATTTCATAGCAAACCCTTTTTATGATCGAGCTTGATTACTAGGCGCTTCAAGTCATCTTTGAAGTGTTTTGTTACATAAATCAACAGTTAAGAAACTTTTGTTTCATGTTGGCATGGGTGTTGCAAATTGTGTTTCAGGCATTCACAAAACGAAACAGGAACCCCAACCATGAAAAGATTGACCAAACTACTAAGCAAAACATTGATCATCGCTGCAGGCTTTAGCGCATTAAGCGCAAGCGCTGACGTACTGCAGGACATAAAAGACCGTAACCTGATTCGTATCGCGGTCCCTCAAGACTTCCCTCCGTTTGGCTCTATCGGTACGAATCTGAAACCACAAGGCATCGATGTGGACATGGCCAATTACATCGCCAAAGAAATGGGGGTGAAAATTGAAATCGTTCCTGTCACCAGCGCCAACCGTATTCCTTATCTACAAACTCAAAAAGTCGATTTGGTAATTTCTAGTCTTGGCAAAAACCCAGAACGCGAAAAAGCCATCGACTTCTCTACACCTTACGCCCCCTTCTTTTTAGGCGTATTCGGCTCTAAAGACGTAGCCGTGACAAAAATAGACGATCTAGCCGATAAAACCGTCGGCGTCACTCGCGGTTCAGTAGAAGATTTAGAGCTTGAGAAAAACGCACCAAAGTCTGTCAATGTCCGTCGCTTTGAAGACAACAACACCACGCTAACCGCTTACCTATCTGGTCAAGTAAACTTGATTGCTACGGGTAATCTAGTGGCGGCCGAGATTGCGAATCGTCAGCCACAACGTGCACCAGAGAATAAGTTCATGCTGAAAGACTCTCCATGCTACATAGGCATGGCAAAAGGTGAAGTGGCACTGCAGGCCAAAGTGAATGAGTTAATTAAGGCCGCTTTAGCATCAGGTGAACTTAACAACATTTCCATGAAATGGTTAAAAGCTCCATTACCTGAAGGCTTCGGTGCATAAGGGTTCCGTTATGTTGTATTTCTCTGATCTATTGCAATACAGCGACGTGTTCTTCAGTGGTTTAAAAACCACTGTTGAGCTCACTGTACTGACAACGATCTTGGGAGTGGCATTGGGTACGGTCTGTGCGACCGTACGCCAATACGGCAACCGAGCGGGTCAAAGCGTCGTCAGTGTGTATGTGGAACTTATCCGTAATACACCCTTTATTGTTCAGCTGTTCTTTATCTTTTTTGGCCTGCCTGCCATTGGCATGATGTTGTCACCATGGCAAGCCAGCATGATCGCTCTGACGATTAACCTTGGGGCGTACAGCACAGAAATCATTCGGGCTGGTCTTGCCAGTATTTCAAAAGGTCAAGTGGAAGCGGCAAAGGTGTTGGGCTTAAACTTTCGCCAAACACTGACTCGCGTGATTTTCATTCCAGCATTTGAAAAAATTTATCCTGCGCTCACCAGCCAATGCATCATCGTTATGCTGGGATCGGCGGTGATTTCACAAATTTCCGTGCAAGACTTAACTTACGCAGCCAACCTTGTGCAATCTCGAAACTTCCGTGCTTTTGAAAGCTATTTAGTTACCGCCTTGCTCTATCTTGGCTTATCGATTCTGCTGAGATTTGCTTTTAACGCCTTAGGAAAACGCCTATTTGCTTATCGAACGTCCAATTAAAAAGCATTCAATAAGTAAAATGAGGGAAACTCAATGATCGAATTTTCTAACTACGACATTCTGCGCAATCTATTGTTTGCGACACAATGGACCATTTTATTGTCACTGGCCGCGTTTATCGGTGGCACCACGGTCGCGCTGACATTAACGGCTATGCGCTTAACGCGTAATCCAGTGATGCAACGCATCGTCAAAATCTATGTGGAATTGTTTCAAGGCACGCCCTTGCTGATGCAGATGTTCTTATGCTTTTTTGGCTTGTCCATGCTGGGTTACGAAATCTCAGCGTGGAGCGCCGCCATTTTGTCGCTGACGTTTTTTACCAGTGCCTTCTTGGTGGAAATCTGGCGTGGCTGCATCGACACACTGCCAAAAGGCCAATGGGAAGCCAGCCGTTGTTTGGGCTTGAGCTTCTTACAAACCTTGCGTTTTATTATCTTGCCGCAAGCGATTCGTGTCGCAACGGCACCAACGGTCGGTTTTTCTGTTCAGGTAATTAAAGGCACGGCCTTGGCATCGGTGATTGGTTTTGTGGAGCTAACGAAAGTGGGCACCATGTTAAACAATGCCACTTTTGAGCCCTTCAAAATATTCACGCTCGTCGCACTGATTTATTTCATGCTCTGTTACCCACTGTCTTTGTACAGCAAGCATCTGGAGAAAAAATTCAATGTCTCTCGTTAACTTACATCAAGTCCATAAATACTATGGCGATCATCATGTGCTAAAAGGCATTGATCTCGATATCAAAGCGGGCGAAGTGGTGTCTATCATCGGCAAAAGTGGCTCAGGTAAAAGTACTCTATTGCGCTGCATTAATGGCTTGGAACAATACCAAGAAGGCGGCATTACAGTAGATGGAAAAGAGGTCACCAGTGAAGACATTCAAGTACGCCGCCTTGCACTGAGCGTTGGGATGATCTTCCAAAATTTCAACCTTTTCCCACACATGACAGTGGGCGAAAACGTCATGCTCGCCCCAACGATCGTGTTAAAGAAAAGCAAAGCCGATGCTGAAGCCACGGCTCGCGCCATGCTAGAAAAAGTCGGATTAGCCGAGAAGTTCGACAGTTTTCCAGAAAAACTATCCGGTGGGCAGCAACAACGTGTCGCTATCGCCCGCGCTTTAGCCATGTCACCAAAAGTCCTACTGTGCGATGAAATTACGTCTGCTCTCGATCCAGAACTGGTTGGCGAAGTATTAAAAGTGCTCGAACAACTGGCAAAAGAAGGCATCACACTGATCTTGGTTACCCATGAAATGAACTTCGCCCGTGATGTTGGTAGCCGAGTGGTCTTCATGCACCAAGGCAAAGTTTGGGAACAAGGGGATTCTAAAACGCTGTTATCTAACCCACAGACCGATGAACTGAAACAGTTTATGGGGGCAGTGCTTTAGTCGTTATGACTTGAAGTGAAAACTAGATTAAGAAGTCATAATTAACCTATCGGTTACCTGCTTCTTAATCTAAACTTACTTTAAATTAGGTATCTGCTAATCGCAAAAAGTAGGTAACTAATTTCTGCGCAACTGGAGTCAAGGGTTTATCCCTTCTAAAAATCAGTTGTAGTTTGTTGTATACTATTCCTTCTTGAACTTCTATCTTACAGAAACGATTGGAGTAATCTGAATTATCTAACCAGGTTTCGGGCACCATCCCCAGCATATCGGTACTTTCAATCATCGCCAAGGAACTGGTAAACGAATGACACTCAACAGCAATGTGTGGAGGTTCCAAGTTTTTAGACTCATAGAAGTCATTAATTAACGTTGTTAGATGCCCTCCAGCTCCAATTTGAACCCAATCTGCACTACTCAATTCAACTAAGCTTGTTCTATCTTTTAATGGGTGACCTCGGCGCCCAACAATCACCATTGGGTATTCTCTTATTGGATGTATTTCAAACTCTTTTTTCGACAGTAAATTAGGCTTAGTAACAACGGCAATGGCAAAATCTATCTCTACGGTACGCAGCTTATCAACCGCCGATGCTTGTAGACCTTCAAATATATGTACTTTGACTCCCGGGTGCGTATAACTAAACTGTTTAATAACCAATGGCGCTAATAGCATTGCAGCAACAGGTGACAACATGATGGACACAGAGCCATTCACTTCTCCCCGCATCTGCCGAATTTCTTCAATAGCTTTTGTGCTCTCCTGGGAAATAATCATTGCCCTTACAAAAAACGCCTTTCCAAACTCAGTAAGATAAACCCCTTTCGTTCCTCGCGTGAGAAGCGGAGCTCCAACTTCTTCCTCTAGTTGTTTTAGCGCTTTCGACACAGCAGGCTGAGATAGATTTAATTGTCTCGCTGCACTCCGAATACTGCCACTTTCGACCGTTGCCAAAAAAGCCTCTATTGATTTTATTTTCACTATAACCTCAGCCGTTGTAAGTAAAGCGTGTCTCTTGCCATATGCAAAAATATTATCACAAGCACAAAAAATACATCTTAAGTTCTCATGTATTCTTTTGCTACCTTAGGAGCTATCACGAACAATAATAAAATAGGAATACCAATATGTTATTACGAAGCCTAAAAATCGCCTCTGTCGGTTTAGCCATTGCATCATGCTCTGCAACACTTCAAGCAAAGGAGTTAGTTTTTAATAGCTTTTTTCCTCCTTCTCATTTTATTTATCCCGTAATAACCAAATGGACAGAGGACGTCGCAGCTGCAACGGATGGCCGAGTAACCTTTGAAATACCTTCTGGTAGCCTTGCTTCGCCGCCACAACAACTATCAATGGTAAAAGCTGGTACTGCCGATTTAGCAATAATGGCTAATATATTTGTACAAAAGCAGGTTCCAACTTTAAATTTTTCCTCTCTGCCTTTTTTAGTCAATGATGCAGAAGCAGCGTCAGTTTCTAGCTGGAAAACATATGAGAAATTTTTGGCAGAAAAACAGCCGTTCAAAAGACAAGGTGTTGAGTTATTGTCTGTATTTAATTTTTCTGGAGGCTATTTATATGGCCTTGAAGAAGAGCCGATTCAGACGCTTGAGGAACTTAAATCCAAACGCCTTTGGGCACTGCCTGGATACTCGGCAGAGAACCTTAAAAACCTTGATATTAGTCCAGTAACTGGTCCGGCAGTTAAAATTGGCGAAGTGGTTTCTAAAGGTGTTGTCGATGCATACTACGGCATTACTGTTGAAACAGTCACAGACTTCAAAGCGGCTCCTTATACCAAAAATGTCGTACTTTTCCCTTTTGGCAGCACATCAACTAGCTTTTCACTCTTTATTAATAACCGCACTTGGTCTCGTATTAGCGATACCGATAAAGCCATCATAACAAAACTATCGGGTGAAGCCTTTGCTCGTAAAGTGGGTATTGCTGCCAAAGAAGCCTCTTCGGTTGCATTAACTCAAATGGAGCTCGCTGGTACTAAGGTGGTGGCATCTTCACCTGAACTCTATTCTGATCTAAAAAAAGCAGCAGAGCCTTTATTTACCAGTTTTATTCAAAGCGCAAACGACTCTGAAGTGGATGGTAGAGCCATGCTTGATTACTTTAAAGCTGAATACGATAAAGAAATCAACCAGTAGCTTAAAAACATTTCTACAAGACTCATCCTTTGGTAAGTCTCCCTTATCTAACACTTCATAAATGTGAGGTACTTCATGTATCGCTTCTTGTATCACTCTGGTCAGTGGTTAAGTACATTAGCCTTATCAATGCTAATTTCGTTAACCGTAACAGATGTTGTTTTGCGCTGGCTATTTAATAGTCCTATTTATGGTTCAAACGAAATGACAAACATACTACTGACCTTATCTATAGGCGGTGGGTTGGTCGTAGCGGCATCAGATAGAAACCACATCAAAGTAGATTTATTAGAAAATATTTTAATTGGTTTCTTTGGTGATAAATATCGTCACTTCATGAAGATTCTAGAAATATTTGGCACGCTATTATTCGCTGGTATTGTCGGTGTCTATGCCTATGAAGCTTGGGAATTCAGTGAAGCAACTGTCGTACTAGAATGGCCTGTTGCTCCAGTCTACTTTATTACCAGCGTGTTCTCAGCCATTTCAGTCCTTTATATTTTTCACCCAATAAAAAGGTACCAAGACAATGTTTGAAGCACTCATTGGTTTTGCGGCATTAATTTGCGTCAGTCTTTTAGGTATCCCTTTAGCATTCGCTACGTTAATTGTGGGATTAATCGGATTTGCCTATTTTCGTGGGCTTGAATCTTCCATATTTATGGCCAGCCAACAAATTGCAGAGCTCATTGCAAACCCTAATTTAATCGTTGTGCCAATTTTTATATTAATGGGTGAATTAGTTCGTCGCGCAGGTATTACTGATGAACTTTATGAACTAGGTCAACATATGATGGGGCGTTTTAAAGGCGGCCTTGCGATGGCAACCGTCATTGCCAGCGGCGCCTTTTCTACTGTATGTGGTAGCTCTATTGCTACCGCTGCAACGATGACAAAAGTCGCGTTACCTCCAATGCGTCGTTTGGGTTATAAAGATTCGCTATCAGCGGGCACTGTTGCCGCTGGAGGAACGCTAGGAATATTGATCCCTCCGAGTGTTCCTATGGTGATTTACTGCATTTTTGCACAAGAAGATATAGGAAGAATGTGGATGGCTGGGATAGTTCCCGGCATATTAATGATGGCCTTATTTATATTAACCATCATGCTAATGGTGAAATTTAAGCTTGATTTGACCGCGCCTATCGATAAAAAAGAACTAGAAGTAAAACCCGGAGCACTACTCCGTGCTCGTAGCTTCCTGATACTTTTTACGATAATTCTGGGAGGGATTTATTTAGGTATTTTTACACCAACCGAAGCGGCCAGCATAGGTGCTCTTGGTGCATTTTTGTTCTCTCTCCACCGAGGAAAAATGCGGACGTTAACGGAGTACCGCGAGGTTATTGGCGCTTCTACTGGTATTTCTGCCTCTATTTTTGCCATTGCTTCTTGTGCGTTAGTGTTCAGTCAGTTTGTCAATATTAGTGGTATGCCTTACGAACTAGTTAACCTCATGGAGCAATGGGATTTATCTGGGTTCGAGTTAATCATTGCTATCAGTATTTTATGCGTAATGTTAGGTATGGTATTTGAAGTTATCGGTATTCTCGTACTGATTATTCCTATCTTTTTACCTTCGCTAGAAGCACAAGGAATCGACCTCATTTGGTTTGGTGTGATTGTTATTATTTTGATCGAACTTGGACTAGTGACTCCGCCCTTAGGAATTAATGTCTTTACCGTCAAAGCCGCACAGCCCGACCTACATTTGAAAGAAGTATTCATCGGAGTAACCCCTTTTGTCGCGGCCATGATAGTAACTGCTGTTTTAATTCTTTATTTCCCATCAATAGCCATGGGCTTACCGAATTTGATGCGTTAGGAAAAAACTATGAATGATCAAAAACAGAACAACATCTTATTTATTATGATGGATCAATTGCGTTGGGACTGTTTGTCTTGTTATGAACAATCGGTAATTGAAACACCCAATATCGATCGGATTGCATCAAAAGGCGTACGCTTCACAAATGCTTATGTTCAAGGCAGTAGTTGCGGTAATTCTCGAGCTTCATATTACACGGGGAGACATGTCAGATCACATGGTGCCACGTGGAATGATTGGCCTTTTCATGTAGCAGAGTGGACTCTTTCTGATTACTTAAAACCATCGGGCACGGAAATCGTTTTATTGGGAAAAACTCATATGAAACCCGATTTAGACGGCATGTCACGACTTGATATTGATATCACCTCTCCTATCGGAAAACATGTTTCAAATGCAGGGTTTGTAAATGGTGAACATGATGATGGGTTGCATCCGGAAGGGCCTTTAGGTCGTTATAACCAAATTGATCCTGAATATAACAAGTGGGTTCAACAACAAGGATACAAAGGTGACAATGCCTGGCTACAGTGGGCTAATGCTGTAGAAGATAATGATGGCGTAATCCGATCTGGTTTTTTTATGCAACACGCTCACTTACCAGCAAGAATACCTCATGAATTATCAGAAACGGCTTATCTAACAAATAAAGCGATAGAGACAATTGATACGCTTGGCGAAAAATCTTGGTGTATACACCTTTCATATATTAAGCCTCATTGGCCATTTGTGGTATCCGCTCCGTACAACGATATGTATAGAGGCATAGACTTACCACCCGCCATTAAATCTGAAAAAGAACGAGAAAACCCACATCCGATTTATCGCGAATTTATGAAATTAGGTGTCGCAAAAGTTTTTTCAGATGACGCTAAGCGCAACCATGTTATGCCAGCGTACCTTGGATTAGTAAAACAGCTAGATGATGAGTTAGGACGATTATTTCAACACCTTGAAGATAAAGGTTTGGATAAAAATACCAACATCGTTATTACAGCGGATCATGGTGAATACTTTGGTGATCATTGGTTGGGGGAAAAAGACCTTTTTCATGATTCTGCTATTAAAGTTCCTTTGATCATTCATGACCCTTCACCCGAAGCAGATGCGACACGCGGTAAGACCTGTGATGAATTAACCTGTGCGATTGATTTGATTCCAACTTTCATGGAATTCATGAAACAAGAACCACTTTACCATCGTTTAGAAGGCCGATCTTTACTCCCTATTCTACATGGAAAAGTGTTTGATTCTGAGCGTGAAATTATCGTCTGTGAAGATGATTATGGCCGATTACCTGTGGCAAAAATACTGAAGCGCACACCCTATAACGCTCGTATGACCATGGCTTTTGATGGTCAGTATAAATTTATTCATGCGTTGGGTTTTGATCCCATTTTGTTTGATGTGAAAAACGACCCTCAAGAGTTTTTCGATTTAGGGCGAGATCCTGGCTATGCGCCTGTTCGTTACCAAATGCAGGAAAAACTACTCGATTGGAGTGCCAATTTACGTAACCGAGCAGCGGTCAGTGACTCGATGTTTTCTGCCTATTCTGGCAAGTCACTTCGACAAGGAATATTGCCAGGATTTTGGAGTGAAGACGATGTACCACAGGATCGAAAAATCCCAACGTCAACAGGTATCTCTTAAGGCTACCGTTAAAAGGATTAAAGCCTAATCCAACGCGTCTAATAGAGACACATGAACTCAATATCTAAGCATATGAATTAATTTCAAGCGTGCTTTTGACTGACAGAATACGTTATAGAGAAACTCAATAATGAAAGAGCTTTTAAATTATATAAATGGTGAATGGCTCAAATCTGATAAACCATTTATCAAGGTGAGTCCTGTAAACGGTCGTGAGATAGCTACCGTATATGAAGCAGATAAAACAATGGTAGACCTTGCGGTGCAAAAGGCCAAAGAAGCCTTTGAAGGTGACTGGGGGAAAGTCACGCTACAAGAGCGATGCCGATTATTAAGGAATGTCGCTGATATTATGGAACATCGTAGTGAAGAACTCATGTTAGCAGAGAGTTCCGATGTTGGTGTGCCACACCCTATGGCTCGCTTACTGAATGTAGGTCGCTCAGCTTACGCCTTTCGCATGTATGCAGATGAAGTAGCTAAAATGTATGAACAGTCGTATCAATTTACACCTCCTAATGGAGGTCATGCACTTCATTACACAATGCGACAAGCAAAAGGAGTAGTGGGAGCCATTTCTCCATGGAATGTTCCTTTGTTATTGCTGGTATTCAAAGTCGCTCCGGCTCTTGCGATGGGTAATTGCGTGATTGCTAAACCTTCAGAAGTTACCCCTCAATCAGCGACCTTGTTAGCGGAAATTATTGAAGAAGCAGGCTTTCCCGCTGGTGTCTTTAATTTAATACATGGCTTTGGAGCTAACTCCGCTGGAGCTTTTTTAACGGAAAACCCTGATGTTGCCGCTTTCGGTTTTACCGGAGACAGCCGTACAGGTGAAATCATTATGCAAAGTGCAGCGAAAGGCGTACGTAACGTATGCCTTGAATTAGGCGGTAAAAATGCAGGGATAATCTTTGCTGACGCAGATTTAGACAAGGCTATCGCTGGGACTGTACGTTCGGCATTTACCAATTGCGGTCAAATCTGTTATTCGACTGAGCGTGTTTATGTAGAACGTCCCATATTTGATGAATTTGTTCGTCGCTTAGGTGAAGCTGTTGGCAATATGAAAATCGGCGCTCCTGAAGAAGAAGGCGTTCAAATGGGGCCATTAGTCTCCCATCACCATAGAGATAAAGTGAAGTCCATGATAGATGAAGCTTTGAAAGATGGTGCCACATTTGTGACCGGTGGAGGCATTCCTCAGTTTAACAATGAGAAGGATGACGGTGCTTTTATTCAACCCGTTGTTGCCATAGGCCTTTCTGAAGAAGCAAGTTTTGTCCGTAATGAGGTATTTGGCCCAGTCTGCCACGTCGCTCCATTTGATACGGAAGAAGAAGTCATCAAGCTCGCGAATAACACCAAATATGGCTTAGCCTCCTCTATTTGGACTCAAAATTTTTCTAAAGCTCATAGAGTTTCGTCAAAAATTCGAGCAGGTAATATTTGGATTAATGATTGGCAGTTAAGAGACATTCGTACGCCAATGGGAGGCCTTGGCGCTTCCGGAATTGGCGCCCAAGGCGGCAGAGAGTCATTAGAATTTTTTTCAAATTTGATCAATGTCACGGCTCGTATTGATTAATAATCTATTTGTTCTTTAGGAGAATTATATGCGAATTGCAGTCACTGGCGGTGCTACAGGCATTGGTCGCGAGCTTGTTGAGCTAATTCATGCACAAGGTGGAAAAATAACCGTTTTCGACATTATCAAACCTGCTTACGAGGTAGACGAATACATTGAGTTGGATTTATCAAAGTCTGACAGTATTCAAAATGCTCTTAAACAAGTTTCAGGGAAATATGATGCCCTTTGTAATGTAGCAGGACTACCGCCTCGATTAGGTAATGCTGTCTTAGGGCTAAAGGTCAATTTCATGGGAACCCGAGAATTTACCGAGGCCATGATAGACAAACTGAATGCGGGGGCAGCTATAGTCAATGTGGCATCAAAAGCAGGTGCAATGTGGAGTAAGAATATAGAGCAAGTAAAATCATTGATGTCTCTTTCTAGTAACGAAGACCTAACTCAATTTTGTCTCAACCATGACATTGATGATGTTCGAGCTTACAACCTTTCTAAAGAAGCCGTCATTGTGTGGAGCATGGCGGAGTGTGAAGCACTATTGAAGAAAGGAATTCGAATAAATTCCGTTAGCCCTGCGGCAATTGAAACAGGGATCTTACAAGAATTTAAAGACGCTTTCGGCGAAAAGACACTGAAAAATATTGCTCGTGTTGGTCGTGCAGGTTTGCCGAAGGAAGTTGCTGAAGTAATACTGTTTCTATCATCATCACAAAGTAATTGGCTTAAAGGAGTTGATATTACTGTCGATGGCGGAATAGGGGCATGTAACCTAACAGATGAACTTTCACTACCAAAACGCTTCTAAACATTAACTGACTATAACCGCCTAATATTAGGCGGTTATAGTTAAAATTTAATGAAATACTCATTTGGCTTCATGGCAAAAAATACAAACCTTGTTGTCACACACATTGAGAAAAGTGTGTGTCGATAGCAATAGGATCAAATCTAATATCCATCTAGATGTCTTCCACTGGGTATGATGTATTGATAAATATTTTCCAAATCCTGTTGAGTGACTGTTGATATGTCTAATACGAATCTATTAACTACGCTGCTTGTCCTTTAATTTTGGTGAACAGAGCATCCTGCTCTGACTCAGAATTAATGATTACTATCCCCGTAAAATGGCGCTTATGTACATGGGTTATTTTGATTTGCGCAAATTGACGACTTTGTTGGGCTTCATCTTTTGAACGGGTGTTTTTTTCACTTTGCTAAGCAAGTGTGGGGAGACATTCCATTTATGTCCAGATTCCGTCATCACGGTAACGGTTTTCTGATTAAACTTTATCAGAATGCCAATTTGACGCTCTCTACCGGGCGGTTCGAACGTCACTTGCTCTCCGGGGTTAAACTGCATCATTTCATTGTGGGTATGAAATGACTCTAAAAATTTGAGCCGCTTCACAATTCGATGATGCAGCTCAACTAATTCATCTTCCGTTAACTGGTCTATATCAATTGTCATCTTAACGCTCTTGTATTTTTACTGGGCAATGGCAAATTAACCAACAACGAAAATACGCTGTTTCGTTGCAAATAAAGATCCCCGCAGCAAGCTGCGGGGAATTTACCCGAAGAGATTAAACTGTAATATAAGTTATTTTAGCCTTCGCCTGAGCGCAATGACAACCGCCGATCATGACTACCTACCCTGCCTTTAGATCCAGCGGCGCACTTTAGCCTTGTATTGACGATAAGACTCGGCAAACTTTTCTTGCATAAACCGCTCTTCTGGTACGATTTGAAAACGGTTCATGTAGATAATAAAAGCGGGCAAAAACAACACAGAAACCATACTGCCTAAAAATACACACCATCCACACAACGCCAGTAAAAAGCCTAAATACATCGGATTACGACTATAGCGATAAATCCCACTCACCACCAAGTTGCTTGATTGATCTGGTACTCGAGGGTCCACTGTCGTTCCAGCTTTTCTAAACTGTAAAACTCCCGCAATAGCAATACAGAAGCCAAGAAAGACCAAACCAGCCGACCACCATTCCATATAGGAAAAGGTAAAGTGTAAAACCAGCGAAATACGAGATACCGCCCACATACCGACAAAAACGACCGCGACTAAAATAACAGGGGGAACTTTAAGCTCAAGATTTTTCATGACACCCTCTTTTGATCACCAGCAACACCAAGCGTTTTTTCCATAAAGACACTCAATGGATGCTAAGAATAACATCCAAATAGCCCACACATCTTATAGTGAATCTCCCAGAGCTTGCTGAAGTAACTGACTCTGTCTTACTCAATTTCATGACAAACGACACAAACCTTGTTACCGTCTAAGTCTCTAAAATAAGCACCAAAGTAACTTTCATGGTATTCACTACGTAATCCGGGCTGACCTTCGCATGTGGCGCCGTTTCGAATAGCTAAGTTGTAAGCTGCCGTGACGGTGGCTCTGTCTTTTGCATTGAAAGCAATCATTTGTCCATTGCCTTGATCATGGACTTTACCATTAAAAGGTTTTCCGATAACGAATAACGGCCGGCCGTTTGAACTAGGACTGTTCCAACCTGCCCAAGGCTTATCTCTATCATAAAAGCGCTCTTTGATGATTAAACAAGTCATTAGCTTGCTGTAAAAAGCATAAGCTCGCTCAAAGTCACTAACACCGTAATAAATATGCGAAAACATGTTATTCCTTTTTCATTAAATAGCGTCTTCATACTAAGATCCTACTTCGGCAATGTAGATACAAGTCTTTCATGTCGCGCTTTCGCGTGCTCGCTTGCGGCATTGTAAATGTGCGTAAGCTCTTCTGCACTGACGTCGATAAAAATGTCCTCCTGTTCTAGCACATGATAAAGATCATCCATTTCAAGCAAGTGTTGTTCATTTTGTATCAATCTCTACAAAAGCAAGAAATCGACGCCATTATTGTGCACAGCCCTCGTTATTTACCCAGTTTAGTGGTCGAACAGATTGCCGAAGAAAAGCTCATTCATGTCGCTTCAGATTTGAGCCAAACGCCTGATTTATTCATCGATTGGGGCGAAGATTTCACCGTGCAATTTGATCGTTGCGTCCCCTTTAATCGCCAGGCCGCAATGCAATTTTCTCTTGGTCCCATGGCCTTAAAATATCTACTGGCAAAAGGTGGAAATGGCTACTTTCGTACTCGAGTCGTTGCTCAATACCTAAAAGAAGGACGATTGCACAAAGTAAAAGGTGCCGCAGAATTCACCTATCCTATCTACCTGGTTTACCATAACAATAAGGCATGGCCGGATGATTTCGAGCAAGCAAAAAAGAGCCTGCTGGATGGCTTTAAACCAAGCCTCTCATTGGTCTATTTGATTGAGTGATAGACGATCTACAGAATAAAGCAAAGCATTAAACACCTGAACTATTCGCTATGTATCCTGTCCGACTGTGTGTAGAACACACCTCGCTTACAAACTTCATTATTAGGTGATATGAGAGACACGGCTTGGGGCGAATTCGCTTCGCATAGTCGCTTTACTTCCACTGGCAATACCTATTTTTAAAAAAAGAAGCGCTGTTTGCATTTTTTCTAATGTAATAAAAACCATTCACACAAGTGTTATTCGTTTTTTTTATAATTGGGGTTGTATTATGGCAAGCAAGAGGATTAAGTTAATAAAAGCCGTCAATTTTCTATTATAAACAGACATTTATTGATTATAAATTCATCAGAGAACGACGAAGTACATGAGTATTTATAGAAATATTATGACTTTTTTTGATATTTCAGCTGAGGATTAACGTACAAGCCATACTCAGGGGTATCGCCAACGACCCTGGTTTTACGAGGATGCGCTGTAGTTTCAGAATCTACCATTTTTACGGTAAGAGATAGGGAATATGACAAAAGAAATAATTGAAACACGTAAGATAACAAGTGACGAAGCCGCACAATGCGCCTCGGAAGCGATTCAAATCATCGGATCCATTCAACCTCATGGATTTCAATTAGTTCTTGATGCCGACACGTTACACATTGTTCAATATTCTACAAACACACTGGAACGGCTTACAGAAACGTCGTCTATAGATACCTACCCGACATTACTCGGTAGCCACATTAGTCAATGGGTTGAATTTACTAATATCGAGTTTTTAGCCGCTTTATCGTCTAAAAAATCAGTAGTGCTTGAGATCACAGACACAGGCATCATTCAAACCTCTTTCTGGGGGTGTTTTGCGCATCGGGTCGAGAATTGGATCAGCTTAGAGTTTTCTCCAAATTCAGGCTCCGAATACAACAGCAACGTTGTATTATCTCAAATTGATAATATGGTCGAATTGCTTAAATCATCTCATGATGAGACCACTCTGTTTCATACGTTGGTAAGACAGCTACAGGAATATACGCGATACGATCGCGTCATGATGTATCGCTTTTTACCAGACTGGTCAGGTGAGGTTGTAGCAGAAGCCATCTCTGAACGTGAAAGTATTAAATATGAGGGGATGCGCTTTCCCGCTGAAGATATCCCTAAGCAAGCTCGTGAACTTTATGCGCTAAGCCCTATTCGACTTTTTGCAGACATAGACGCTGAGCCGTGTCCATTAGAGCCAGCCCTGTTACCAAATGGTCTGCCACTTAATCAAAGCTTGTCCATCCTACGAAGTATGTCAACGGTACATCGTAGTTATCTAAAAAATATGCAAGTTGGCTCTTCATTATCGCTGTCCATTAAGAAGGGCAAAGCATTGTGGGGCATGGTGGTTTTTCATCATAACGACCCTAAAATACCGACCAACAATCTGATTTCGCAATTGCGTATTTCAGGTGAGCTATTTAGTGAGATTATTACGTCTTATTTGATTCCTGCTGAAAAAATTAAACGGCTCTCTTACTTAATGAACGCTCAGTCTTACATAGAAGCCACCTTTAATCAGGCAAAAATGGCGAATATCTCAGCCGCTCTGTTTGAGTCTATTCTGCTTAAGATTCAGTCCATCACTCAGTATCATTTTATAGGTATTATCTATAGAGAACAGTCCTACCTACTTGAAGGACAGTCTTTTTTGAGTCCAGATGATAAAACCATTGAGGCATTAAAAAATCTCTTCCCAACGCAGGACGCCACCCACTTCCAGTCCGAAAAATTACCGCAGGAAAAAGGCAGTATTCCCGGCCTTCATAACATGGTCGGGATCGCCATGGTCAGAGCAAAAGTACCAAATGATTTTTATGTTTTTATAGGCAAAGAAGAAGTGGCCAAAACCATCAAGTGGGGTGGTGTTCCACAAACCATCAATATTGTAGTTGAAAATAACGAAAGATATCTTGAGCCTAGAAGCTCGTTTGCCTTATGGCGTCAAAATATTGCAGGGGAAAGCTCTCCTTGGCAAGAGCAAGACATCAATCTTTTAGACATCATTTTTAATGCGGGCAAAGACTTTTTTAGTACTAAACACAGCCAAATGCGCATCAACCAGCTGGAACAAAGTGTCTATTTTGATTCTCTAACAGGGCTGGCTAACCGGGAGCATCTTCGGTCTTTTATAGAAGGGTTGAAAGAACAAAGACACATTAGCCATGTGTCTGTGCTCTTTATCGATCTGGATAACTTTAAAGACGTCAATGATTTCATGGGCCATGAAACAGGCGACAGATTATTAATCACTATTGCACAAAGGCTCAACGAATGTGCGACGGCGAATGATCTAGTCGCACGTTTGGGTGGGGACGAATTTGTTATTGTCTTAACACATCAGGTCCTACCGGACCCCACCTTAGCTGAGCTCATCGCAGACAAAATTATCCAGCGTATTGGCGAACCCATTTTGGATAACGCGCACACTCTTGTGATCACGCCAAGCATGGGGATCATCTCGGAAGACGTGAGAATATTGGATTTTAATGAGACGCTCAAACAAGCCGATATTGCGATGTACTCCGCAAAAAATAAAGGCAAAAATCGTTTTCATATCTTTGACCACAAAGACCAAGACCTATTCAATAAAAAAACCATTTTAACGATGGATTTAAGAAACTGCATCGCTGACAACAGTTTGGATCTGCATTTTCAACCGCAAATAAATGCACAACAGCAGGTCATTGGCGTTGAAGTATTGGCTCGCTGGAATCATAAAAAATTTGGCTTTGTCAGCCCAGACGTTTTTATTGAGATCGCGGAAAAAAACAACCTTATTTACCCTCTTGGTTTGCAAATTATAGACAAAGCTTGCCAACAACTCGCCAAGTGGTTTAACCGAAAAACGTCTACTGACTTTAGAACGCTATCGTTGAATATTAGCCCTATCCAACTCATTGAACCGAAATTTGAAAAAGACCTACTGGATATTCTAAAAAAATACGATGTGCCAGCAAAAATGGTCCGCTTAGAAATCACCGAGTCGGTTTTTATGAAGAACTATCAGACCGCCATCACCACATTAACGGCGTTAAGAGAACACGGAATTACCATTTCTCTGGATGACTTCGGGACAGGCTTTTCATCACTCAACTCACTGTGGAAGCTGCCGATTGACGAGGTCAAAATCGACAAGTCCTTTATTGCCAGTATGAGTAAAGATGACAGCCTGTTTACCATGGTAGAAAGTGTCATTACTCTGTGTAAAAAACTGAATCTAGAAGTGGTTGCTGAAGGCGTCGAGCATAGTATCGAGTTCAATATCCTCAAGGGATTAGACTGTGATATTTATCAAGGCTATTTATTCAGCAAACCGCTTCCAGCAGACGTGTTTGAGAAAACATTCCTAGATAAATAAAGACCAGCCTCTGGAAACAAGGCGCTTCCAGAGGCTTATTTAAAGCGAACTCAGCTGCTCACACCCAATATCCACAGGATCTAACCCAAACACCGACGACCAAGACCATTCTCCAGGATTGAGCACAAAACCATAGCTAAGAGTTAAACCGGATTCGATTTTAATGTCACCCAATTCGGCATCCTTCTGGTCAGTAATGATATAATCGTCGCTGACAATCTCATTGCCGCCCATCAGTTTCTTTGCCACTTTATCGGAGTAGACAAGCAGTCGAATCGGTTTAACCGATTGAATACCAATGCTCTCACCACCAAAATCGCCTGCTGCAAATCGGATCGGTAAAGAAACACAGCTTGTTGGCACTCCTTGTTGTGCGTCCATTTTAGAGAGCAGCACACCTTTTCCTGCAATACCTCGAAGCTGCAGCAAAGTCCCAATTTTCGGCGATTTAATGTAGACAACCGCTTTTATATTCTCAGGAATCACCACATGGTTTCTATCCGTATTATCTACCTCATTGCTGCAAGCAGAAACGGATAAAAGTAACAAGATTGCGCATAACATGGTGGATAAGTGGGGTAAGTTATTAACATCTTTCATATTTAGTTCCTGTTTATAGCATGGCGTTGTTTTGTGAATAATGACCAAAATCCTTATTCGGCTCACTGGGTAAGGCCAATAGCACCAACAAAATAAGCATGCCTATCGCAGGCACAAAGACCACCAGCAACCACCAAGCGGAACGGTTTGTGTCACGCAACCTACGTACAGTCAAAGACAACATAGGCAGCAAAACCAATACGCTGTAAAGCGCCTCTATTCGCCATATCGATGGAAAGGCTAATTCTGACACGACAAACACAACCGAGATAAAACCGTTCACCAAAAAAAACACCCAAAATGCTTTTAGCGATGCTCGTCCAGAAAATTGCGCATAACGCTTCCACGCATCAAAATACTCATTCATACTTTTCTCCTTTAATTAACCCAAAAGGTTATTGAAGGCTTAAAAATACGTTGCAAAGAAAAGATTCGCGTCCTAAATCAGGTTTAAGGACGATCTTGATAAGGATCTAGGACATAATAAAGGCCTGGGTGATAAAAAACGGAGTCAAAATGATCGCCATTCCCTTGCCTTTTGTGGTTGCTCTATTATTGTCTATTTTGGCGTTTTTGCTCTTTATGCGCCGAGAAGACTCCACACAATCGGCGTTTGTCTTTATCGCCTTATGTGCGCTCACAACAACCGTGGTGGGGTTACGCTGGACCTTTGATTATTCCCTCTTTCGCCTTATTCAACCTATTTTGGCATCCTGTATACCAATTACCGCTTGGTACTGTTTTTCCAGTGCCCACCAAACTCATAAGCTCAAGGTATGGCACTTTTTGCCTCCTATTTTTGTTATTTTGGCGTCTTTTACTTATCCCTTTTGGCGACCGCCTTTAGACCCGGTCTTAACACTCCTGTACCTAGGCTATGGTATTGCTCTGATTCGGTCCTCATTAAAAACATCCAACCTTCCAGAAAAAGTACGCTTATCAGACATCGACAACGCTTTAAAAGCCGAACGCATTGCAGGTGCCATGCTATTGATGTCTGCTGTTATTGACGGGGCGTTAGCCATCGATTTTTATTTTTTCGCTGGCGAACATGCGCTGATTATTCTCGCCATTGGTCACGCGGTATTACTGCCTGTGCTTTCTATCGCCGTGATTATGATGAGCTTGAGCCTGGCTCCGAGCGTGAGCGAACCATACGGTAAAGAAGAAACACACGCCATCGAGAAAGGAAAAGACAAAGCTCAGCCGCTGTTGAGCGAGGATGAAGTGAAAGACATAGTACACAAAATAGAAGTGCTGCTTAGCACCAAAGAAGTGTTTCTCGATCCAGACCTAACACTCGATAGACTGGCACGCAAAGCCTGTATTCCAGCACGTCAAATCTCTGCTGCCATCAATCAAGTTTACGGTCGCAACATTTCACAAGTGGTGAACGAATACCGTATTGAACGCGCCAAAACGCTGCTGCTGACAACCGATAAAGCCATCACCCAAATCTATTTGGACTCTGGCTTTCAGACAAAGTCTAACTTTCACCGAGAGTTTTCTCGGGTAACGCAACAAACACCGAGCGCCTTTCGGCGCGCTAATATGAAAGGTTAAGACGTTTTGAGAAAGTGCATAATATCCCGATACATCACTTGATGAAGTTCATCCCGAGATCGCTCATTACCGTCTTGGCAAACAATGCCATCCCCCGGCACTTCCTCTTCTAGCATAGCAATAGCATTGGGTTTGCACAGCTGCATAAAACTAAAGTGCGCGGCGTCTGGGTAGACAATGTATCGACGATTTTTGGAGGGAATATAATGTGCAAGAAAACCCGATTCCTCGGTTTGCGGTAAATCGCCGATATCTACGCCCGCCGCAAGAATTAAAGTCGGGGTAGTAAGTGCTTGTAAACTCTGACGTGACAAGCTACGCGCTAAACCTAAATCCAATGAAACCACTCGCTTTATTCGCGTATCTTGCAAACCGCCCGATGGTTCGCCGATTTGGGGTTGATCCAAACCAAGTTCTGGCATCAAGCCACACACACGAGGACTCGCGTTCAGACCGCATTCTTGCTTTAGCTGATCACGATCAAATTGAGCTCCCGCCAGCAGCATCACCGTCCAGCCGCCCAATGAATGACCAATAGCGGTGACATTGTTAGCATCGATATTTGGCAATAGATAAGACTCATTCAACAACCAATCCAACAAGCGCGATAAGTCTCCAGCGCGTTGCCACCACTGAACCGCGGCTTGTGGCGAATGATCAAACGACGTGGTTCCAGGATGGTCAAGCGATGCCACAACATAACCCTCTTGTGCCAGTTTTGTTGCTAGCCAATTTTGATTGCGCCAATTGCCACGATAACCATGAGAAATCACTACCAGAGGAAATTGCCCCGGCATTGGCGTTCCCACTCGAACTATATTGACTCCCAAAAACGCCGCATTTTCCGCGATTCTTTCCACGGGAAATGTCGTCTGTGAAGGATACCAAACACTGGCTTTTAATGGCCTATCGCTTTCTGTGTACAACGGAACCTGATCAAATCCCACCAAATAGGCAGAAGCATGTGGCACCCAACAGGCCGAAAATAGGATAAAAATCGCGAAACGCTTCATAGTGATGTCTCCTTTCAAAGTGCTCTTAAAAAGAAATCAGTGTGAAAGAAAAAACACGTTAAAGCGTCCTAAAACAGGATTGAGGACCTGATAAAGCACGTTCAGCATACCGTTTCATAAAACAAAACGGTTTTTAGCATTTATTGTTACTTATCTGTCATATTAGCTCTGTACTCTGATGGTATTCGCGGTGTTCACCTCGTTTTTCTTGAAGTTTACAGAGACGACAAAATGAAGATGAAAGAACAGTTAGATAGTGCTCAGCCACTAAAGAAGCATAAGACCAAAGCCAAAAAAAGTGAGTTAAAAAAGAAACAGTCAAAGCTGGAAACAAAAAAAGAGGTTAAGGAACAGAAACACCACAAAGAGACGACGTCTAAACACACAATTTCATCGAAAAATGTGCCTAAAAAACAGTACAAGATTGACTCTGTTGTTGCAAAACCAGAGGAAGAAAAAGCCCCAAATACCTCGATAAGGCAGCGGGCATCAAAAAACCTGCAACCCATGAGCAAAGAAGAACAGCTGATCGCCATTAACCAAATCATCAAACGTTTGTTATTAGATGAGATGACTCAAGGACAAGCCTTGCGAGAGCTACGAGTGGATGTACTAGGCCTAAGACAAGACGCCTTTACCAAGCTCTCTGGTGTCTCTCGTAAGACCTTATCAGAAATCGAAAACGATAAAGGCAATTACACCGCAGACATCATCAATAAAGTCTTCAAGCCTTTTAATATCAAGCTTGGCCTCGTCCCCACTTCAAGCCAGTTATTAGCCGCGATTCTGACTCATTAAAACAAAGCCGTAAGCCTCAGCATTGTCGAGTGTTATTGGTTACACCGACAATGCAAAGGCTTCCATTTTTTCGGCAAGATCAATGTCTTTTTTAGAAATGCCCGACACGTCATGGGTTGTGAGCTGTACTTTGACCTTGTTGTACACATTAAACCATTCAGGGTGATGATCTTGTTTTTCAGCATAAAGAGCACACAGGGTCATAAAACCAAAAGCATGCTGAAAGTCTTTGAATGTAAACGTTTTACTGAGTTTTTCATCTTCTATCACCCACACGTTTGACGTTTCTGTGTTTAATTGGTTGAGTGCTTGCGCTATCTCATGCGGTTCGAGTTTTCGATGTGCCATGCGTTTACGCCTCTATGTAAATACACAATACCAGTCTAGCGGCTTGATGACTAAATTGATATCAAACGAAGGTAGCCCCTCGAGTGTTAACGTACAAGGCATAAATAGAGTGCGAACACGCCATAAATAACCGATTGCCTTCCGTTCCACCAAAACAAATATTGGCACAATATTCAGGCAGCCTAATATGACCAATAGGCTTGCCTTTATTATTGAACACCATAACGCCATTTAGTTCTTGAGGATTTAGCTCTGCCGAACCATCACTTCCCCAACCACACCATAGATTACCGTCTTGATCACATTTAATACCATCGAACGCAGCGTGAGGAATGTCTGAAATAATTGCTTTGCGTTGGCCAAGGCTGCCATTAGACATAACATCATATGCCCACACTTTTCTGGGTTGTGAAGAGCATTCAACCACGTATAAAACGGATTCATCTGGCGAAAAACACAGACCGTTTGGTCCAGCTAGATTATTAATAACCTGAGTTAACGCCCCCGTTTTACCATCAATACGGTATACCGCGTCGGGGAGTTCCGTCTTGATAATATGCCCTTCATACATACTGCCTGCTTGGAATGGAGGGTCGGTAAACCAGATCGAACCATCACGCTTAACCACAGCATCATTGGGCGAGTTAAAACGCTTCCCTTGAAAGTTATCGGCCAATACCGTCACTTTGCCGTTATGCTCAGTTCTTGTTACTCGGCGACCTTCAGTATCTGTTGTCGAACCTTCACAAACAATCAATCGCCCCTCAAGATCTCGACATAAGCCATTTGAATAGTTGGATTTATGACGGTAAACATTAAACTGATTGGTGATTTCGTCCCAACGCATAATGCAATTATTGGCAATATCGCTGACCAATAAATAACGGCCATCACCAATCCAAACAGGGCCTTCTGCCCAGCGCATTCCCGTTGCTAATCGCTCAACACTGGCATTAAAAAGACGGTACTTCGAAAAACTCTCATCGAGTATCTCTACATGCTCATCAGGATAATTCAGGCTCAATGGCTCTGCCAAAAGCTTGCCCGATAACGCAGAACTGCCTAGTGCAAAACCAGACAGCGCCGCCGTTTTTTTGAAGAAATCACGACGAGAATTTGACGTCTCTTCCTTAAGTAACCCAATTGGATTGACTCTTTCCATTTCCCTATACTCCCTAATAAATCCGTTGTGTTATCACACAAAACTATTTAGCTAGTCTGGCCGCTGCCATTAATGTTTAAAAAAAGAAAGCGTCTCTTTTTGGCTTAACGCCAACTGAGCAAGCTCCTTTGCGGCCTGTTGAGTTTGATTGATCGCAGACACGTTCTGATTGACTAGATCAACTGTATTGGCAGTATTTTTATTGATATCAGCCGTGACATTAAACTGTTCCTGAGAAGCGGCCGCCACCAGTGTATTGATATCTGAAATGGCGCGGACATAAGTAGAAAGCTCGTCAAAAGAACGCTTAACATGTTCTGATAACTCCACCGACGCCTGAATCGCTTTTACATTTTCAACCATGTTGTCATTGGCTTTCTTGGACTGATCTTGCAAGGTCGCGATGATTGCCTGAATGGTGGCGGTAGACGCTTGTGTTTTCGCTGCAAGACTACGAACTTCATCTGCCACCACAGCAAAGCCTCGACCCTGCTCTCCAGCACGAGCTGCCTCAATGGCGGCATTAAGCGCCAATAAATTGGTCTGTTCAGAAATAGCGCTAATAACATTAGTGACTTCGCCAATGTTCAGCGTTTCATCTCGCAATTTGGCGATCATACTAGCGGTTTCATTAAACGTGGTATTAATGCTGTGAGTTAAATCGATGGATTTTTGTAGACCTTGATGGCCCTTTGTCACACTTTCTATGGCCTTATTCGCTTTGTCTTCCGCCTGAACGGCGTTTGCACTGACTTCTTCAGAAGCATTGGACAATTCATTGACCGCATTGGCGATGGACTCGACTTCTTTTAATTCTTCGGCAGAATTATCTGCCGTGCTTTTCATGACCAAGGTTAACTCTTCAGAAGCAGAAGCCACATTATCAGAAATGGACAGGCTGCCACGAATGATCTCTGAAAGCTTCTGATTTAGCGTAATAATCGACGCATAAATTCCCGTTTCATTACCGTTATTGTGTAATCTTTGCGACAAATCGCCTTTCGCTATACGTGAAATAATATCGGATATTTCTGTCGGCTCACCGCCAATAGGCTTGTAAACCAGATTTACTACACCGTAATACACAATACACAGTGAGACGATAACCAGAGCAAGAAAGATAGAAATAGAACCGATTAACATACTCTGACTGGGAGCCGAAATCTCGTCATCCAAATTATAAGACACCACTTTCCAGTCTCGATTCTGTAGCTTTCCCTCAAATGCTGTCACATCACGACCATTGATGCTGTAGTGCAGCACAGGGTTATTGCTATTAAACTTTGAATAATCAGGACGTATTTGGTAAATATTTTTACCCAATAACTCTTTTTGCGGAGCCGAAACAACATAACCGCCCTCATCAAACACAAAAAGCTGATTTTTCTCCGTCAACCTTTCAATAAAAGTAGTGAGTTCAGATACCTTAAGAGTGACACAAACAACCGCAATAACATTGCCATCACGGTAAATTGGCGAAGCCAGAGCAAACACATCCGCCTGTTCACCCTCACCAAAGTAGGCTTTCGTTATGATGTTTTTTTCACCTGCAAACGCCCTGACATACCATTCTTTTTTTAAGTCTTTAGCATTGAATCCGGGAAAAAAACGATCGCCCTCAAAAGAAAGACCACTTTTTAGTGCCACAAAAGCGGCCTGAATAGCAGGATTGGTGCTTTTTAATAAAGCCAATGCTTCAGTGACTTGTTTTTCGTTGGCAAAAGTTAAGTCGTCGTTAAAATCGACATGGAAGCTTTGCAAGGCTCCAAAGTAAGAATTGATATTTTGCTCTAACGCCGCCGCCACCAAGATAGTTTCTACTTTTTGGTTTTCGAGAGCATATTCGCTATTAAATGAACTGAATCGGCTATACCCATTCCAAGTTAACACCCCTGAAATGACAAGAATAAGACACAAAGTAAAAAACAGAATTCTATTTTTTAAGGTAAATTTCATAGACCATATCCTTATATGTAAATTGTCTTTAGAAACTCAGGGGTATTTTCTGGCATTGAGAAAATAACAGAAAGTCCGCCATTCAAAGCCTATATGTTAAGAGTGACAATAAAATTAAAATGCCGCCCAGCATAAAGAAAGGAGCGTTACGGCAGAGAGAAAAACACACAACAAGGACAAGAATACATTCCCCTTGGACAAGGGAAATCAAAATATACTCTTAAGAAATGAGTTATGAATATGTACTCAAAAGTCCGTTTTGCAGATGCTTCCTTAGCCTAACCTACTTGCAGATTACATTACTTTACCTCTTCTTCATAGTAGGTTTTGTAGACATTTTGAGTACATTTTTACCAACACTGATCTATATCTGTCTTTCGTATTTTTTAGACAATCGTAAAGTTCACATCGATGTTGCCGCGTGTTGCATTTGAGTATGGGCAAACCTTGTGAGCCGCTTCAACCAATTGCTCAACAAGATTTTTTTCTACACCTGGGACATTCACGACTAAATCGGCACAAATCGTAAAGCCTTCGCCTTTGGTGTTCGCACCAATGCCAATCGTCGCCGTGACATTAACATCATTAGGCACTTTTACTTTCTGTTGTGACGCAACCAATTTCAATGCACCAATGAAACAAGCAGAATAACCTGCTGCAAAAAGTTGCTCTGGGTTCGTCCCTTCACCGCCAGCGCCGCCCAACTCTTTTGGCGTACTGAGAGCAAGATCCAATTTGTTATCAGATGAAATCGAACGACCATCGCGGCCACCAGTAGACGTTGCTGTTGCACTATAAATTGCTTGCATAATATTGCTCCTAAAAAGATATGGCTATGTTATCTAGATAATAATTATCGCGATAACTACATGTTGAAATAAAAGCTCAGTTACCTGAGCTAATGAATTCATGTTATTGCAATAACAATTATTGCACAAGCGTTATTTTATCAATTTATTTCTAAGAGCCACCAGTTGCTCACGCAAAGCGACAGCGTCATCCATGTTCATTCCACAGGCTTGGGCAACGCAGCGGTTCACATCTAAGCCTTGTTCACGCAATGTTTTACCTTTTTCAGTCAGAGCAATACTCAAGCTACGGTCATCGTCTACACCGCGCAAACGCTTGACCAAACCATCCGCTTCCATACGCTTTATCACTGGCGTCAACGCACCAGACTTTTGCCCAAGCGCATCACTAATGTGTTTCAAACTCACGCCGTCTTGCTCCCATAAAATCAACATGACCGTATATTGTGGATACGTCAGACCAATGGCCGACAGCGGTTCTTTATAAAACTGCGTCATGGCAAGAGACGTCGAATACAGGGCAAAGCACAACTGATTATCGAGCAATAAAGGGTTATCAATGTGGGATAAATCGTCAGAATTCATAATGTCCTAAGTGTGTAACACGAATAGTTATAGCAATAATAATTAAGAATTCTACTCTTTTTCACGGCTTAACGACACACCTCACACCAACAAACGTCGAGTCACAGGGGTAGATTTCACAATCGCGGTATTCGTGTCCGCCAGCTCAGAGACTCGGTCGAGAATCGGGTCTAGCTCACTAATGTCTTTTAAATACAGGCGCGCAACGTAGCAATCTTCCCCCGTGACTTTATCGCATTCAACAAATTCGGGGATCGAGCTGATCAGCGCTTCTAAGGCTTTTAATTTGCCAGGGAGCTGACGCATACGCACAATCGCCATTAGACTATATCCAAGCACTTTAGGGTTCACTTCCACTCGATAGCCAGAAATAACGCCACTTTCTTCTAATCGCTTAAGTCGTTCATTAACGCTGGGCGCGGTCATTCCAACAGTACGAGCCAACTCGCTTACTGGTGTTCTTGCGTTCGCGTAAAGCAGTTCAATTAACTTTGTATCAATGCCATCTAAAATATATTTTTCTTTTTTAAGGTTATTTCGCATTTTTACCTCCGATATAGACAGTACTTTGCTGTATTTATCTCTTTTTGTATCTGCCAAAATCAGTCTTTCGGCTTTATCCTATTCACCATATAACACTTCCTCTTTAAAGAGCACTTTAAATCAGAGGACACTACGAGGAGTCTGCAATGAATCGTTCCAGCAACACAATCGGCAGCATCGAGCTCATTCTAGCCATGATACTGTCTGGCACCATTGGCTATTTTGTTATCAGTTCGGATCAAGCGTTTTGGAATGTGGTGTTTTTTCGTTGCGTCATAGGAGCAACAGTTCTAGGCGGTTACGCTTATTATGCGGGTCTTATTTGTCGTGAATATTTTCAGCGTAGTGTCTTGCTGATGATTATTTTGGGTGGTATAACCTTGGTAGGAAACTGGATATTTTTGTTTGCTTCATTCAATTACATTCCCTTTTCTATCGCCACCGTGGCCTATCACATGCAGCCATTATTCTTAGTACTAACAGGCGCGTTAATCACCAAAGAGAAGCTGTCAGCCAGTTTGTTATTCTGGCTAGCCTTGGCGTTCATCGGTTTGTTTTTGATCGTGGAGTTGAATCTGAGCGAGATGAGTGCACTCTTTTCCGGTGAAGCAAGCAGCGACGGCTCTTCTGCATTATTTGGCTTGTTACTCGCCTTGGGGGCAGCACTACTTTATACCGTGACCACATTGGTGACTAAAAAAGTCCGCCAAGTACCTTCCACCTTTGTGGCTTTGATACAGGTGATCGTTGGCATCTTTATGCTCTTGCCCTTTGCGGATTTCAACGATTTACCAACCCAAACCAGCCAATGGATCGATCTATTGATTCTCGGTGCCGTGCTAACCGGATTCATGTACATTATCATGTACGACAGCTTTCAAAAGTTGCCCACCAGCTTAATTGCCTTGCTGTCTTTTATTTACCCGATAACCGCTTTGTTTGTCGACCATTTTGCTTTCTCGACACATATTAGCCTAATGCAAATAGTTGGTGTCATACTGATATTACTGGCGGTGAGCGCGGTGAAATTTAATTGGACACTTTCATTTACACAGCAACGATAGGACGAACTTCCATGTCAAAAATCACATTAAGCGGCCACATTGAAGTCCCAATAGAAGATCTAGACGCCGTATTGACAGAACTGCCCAACCATATCGCACTGACGCATCAAGAAGCGGGCTGCATTACCTTTACCGTGACTCAAGATTCAAACAATCCACAACGCTTTGATGTCTATGAAGAATTCACCAACAAAGTCGAATTTGAAAAACATCAAGACAGAGTGAAAACGTCTCATTGGGGTGAAGTAACGAAAAATGTTGAACGGTTTTATACGATTACAGACCATTAGTTTGCTCAATAAAAAAACCAGCGACCGATGACGATAGCTGGTTTTCTGTTGAACTGGGCAATTCAATCAAATAATTACCACTAAGCTTGAGTTGCTCTGAGCATCCAGGCGGTTTTTTCATGCACTCGCATGCGATCAGAGACCAAGGACGCAGAAGATTCGTCATTAGCCTCTTGCGCTACTTTCAATACTTTACGTGCGGTTTTGACAACCTGCTCATGCCCTTTGGTTAAATACTTAACCATGTCCGTCGAGCTTGGCACACCATCGACTTCTTTAATGGAGCTCAACTCAGCAAAGGCTTTATAAGTACCTGGCGCGGCAACATCCAAAGTACGAATACGTTCTGCAATATCATCTACCGCCAACGCTAATTCTTGATATTGCTCTTCAAACATTAAATGCAATTCACGAAATTGAAGACCTGTCACATTCCAGTGAAAATTGTGCGTCTGCAAATATAAAGTATAGGTGTCCGCTAAAAGATGCTTTAGACCTTCTGAGATTTCGGATCTATTTTTTTTACTGATACCAATATCAATGTCTGTCATGTTATTACCTCATAATAATATTTGTGATAACGCTTTTTCTCGCCGACTCTCGCTTGAGCGTCCGCAAATCAAAAGCAACAGCCGTATTTCGTTTTTTTCTATTTACATTATTACAATAAAATCAGGTGATCCGAAACTATAAGAGATTGAAAAAATAAGGAGCTAATGTGGGGAAAGTGAGTCAATTTGTTTTTTTGCTGCCCAATACATCCAAAAACTCAACCCCATTTTCCCACCCTTTTGTTAAGACAAAAATCAAAGCTTGTCTGGATTTTTTGTCCAGTCAAAATCCATTTGACGAGCCGTTTTTTCGGCAAGTGCTTGACTATGCAGCCGACTCACAAGGTGCAAACTCATGTCGATACCGGCAGAAATACCCGCTGACGTCACGACATCACCCGCATCAACCCAGCGCACTCCTTCCACCACATCCAATGTTGGAAATTGCGCCCTTAAATCCGCAATATCTTCCCAATGTGTCGTCACTTGTTGATCCTCAAATACCTGCGCTTTTGCTAACAAAAATGCCCCTGTGCAAACAGACGCAACCAAACTGGCTTGTTGGGCTTGTTGATGAATCCAGCTGATCACCTTAGGTTTGTGAATTTCTGCAGTATGATCACCACCCACAACAATGAAAACATCAATCTGTGGGTGATTATGAAAGCCATAATCCGGTACTGCTTTATAGCCAGCTCTAGCCGCAATGGTTTCACCCGATTCACCGATCAAAAACACCTTAAAAGGCTCCTCGTTTTGGCAAACACGAGACGCGGTTGTAAACACTTCAAATGGGCCTGAAAAATCCAAGACTTCCGCTTTCTCATAAAGATAAATACCGACATTCATACGTTATACTCCTGTAAATAACATGCCCAATGTATAGGCGAATTTTTCTCATTAAAACACATTATCCGCCATTATCATCCAATCACCGCTTCAATTTGGGCACTCTAACCTTCTTCCATTTATCAAAATCCGTTATACCTGCCATCAATTTAATTGGCTTTTTTCCGTGCGCTGTTTGTCAGATGATCAAACCTCAAACTAATAAGGAGACGCTCATGATTCTGCACGATTTTTTGCCTTCAGGAAACGGTTATAAAATCCGTTTGTTATGTGCCTATTTGGGTTTAAAAGTGACGTTGAAACAATATGACATCACCAAAGGCGAAACTCACACAGAGTCTTTCTTGACCATGAACCCAAACGGTAAAATTCCGGTGTTGGAATTGGATGATGGACAATGCTTGAGCGAGAGCAATGCGGTGCTCTTATATCTTGCAGAACAGCATAAAGGCACCTTGTTACCGTCCGATCCCATCCTAAGAGCCAAGGTCTATAAATGGTTATTCTGGGAACAATACAGCCATGAACCTAATATTGCCTCACCACGTTTTTGGCTGACTCACAACGCCATGACGGATCTGAAAAAGCAGATGCTACCAGACCGAATAGAACAAGGTCACGCCGCGTTAAAACAGATGGAAGAGACCCTAGCAACACAGACTTTTTTAGTAGGAAATACCATCACATTAGCGGATATTTGTCTCTTCCCTTACACCCATGTCGCGGAAGAAGGCGGTGCTTATCAATTGTCTAAGTACCCGAATATTCAGCGCTGGATTAGAGATATTGAAGCCTTGGATTGGTTCATCCCCATTACACAAGATTAATACCCAATATAAATGCGGCTTTGACACAAATGCCGCTTAACCATCGCAAGTCATACATAAAAAAGCCTCGCCCACTCGAAACGACCACTCGTGGGCTCGGTTATTTTTCCCTCGAAAATGCCACTAAAAAACACCGCCAAATAAAATTCTAATTACTTGCACATTTCAGATCCGGGTGCCATTTTTAATATGGCGCTATTGTCTATTGATCTCAACAGTTAGAAAAAAGACGGCTGTATAGCAAGGAAAATCTTCCAGTTTTGTTTTCAATATTTCTAATACAGGGATAAATTTATGACGATGCTACAAACGATAAGAGGGCGCTATACGCTAATTTTTGGCGGCTTGGCACTGGTATTTTTACTGGTCATAATCTCTACCGAGACACTGGTCAGCTACTTGCAAAATAGTATTGGTAAATATGCCTCTGGCACTTCGTTAATTCAGAATGCGGATCGAGACTTATATCAATCACGGTTAGCACTCGCCACACTCGTTTTTGAACAAGAAGACAAGTCCACCAAGGAACTAGAAGCAGATATTTTATCTAACGCTCAACAGGCGTTGGATAGGATGCACCAATTTCAAAAACTCACGGCAGAGATCAATGAAATATCACAGCTTTTGATGAACTTTGATGTGCTTTATAAAAAATGGTCGGCAGGTAATCTCGACATTATCCGCTCAATGAAAGATAACCCAGATTCGGCCATGATCCTTTTTATTGGTGAAAATCAAACAGATTTTACCGAACTGCGTTCATTATACGACCATTCAGAGGAGCTCATCAGCAAATATTCCGAGCTAGAAAATCAAGCTATCAATGAATTTACCAATACATTTAAAATGATTGTCGGCGTATTTGCTATTTTTGCTTTGTTGTTAAGTGTCGTACTGGCATGGTTTGCTCCTCGAAATATTTCTAAAGCGATCAAACAAGTTACTTTTGGTGTTCAGCAAATCAGCTCTGGCGATGGCGATTTAACCCGTCGTATTAACAGCACCAAACCGGATGAAACAGGGGAGTTAAGCCGCGAGCTCGACAGTTTTGTCGCCCGTCTTGGCAGTTTAATTGGACAAGTTCGCAATGGCTGTGAACATATTCGTCAAGAAATGTTTAACTTAGGAGAATCTGCCGCGGAATCGGCGAACCTGAGTGAACGTCAAAACCAAGCATTGGATTTTGTGGTTACCGCGGTGGAAGAAATGGGAGGAGCTACCCGCGATGTAGCACAGAACGCTGCCAATACCGTCGCGGAAGTTGAGGCATTAAACCGCTCGGCAGACGATGGCGTAAAGCAATTAGACAAGGCGATTTCTCAATTGGATGGTCTTGCGGAGCAAATCCAGGGTGCGGCCGGGGTCATCAATCAGCTTTCTGAACGATCCGATAAAATTGCGTCCGTCTTGGATGTCATCCTTGGCATTTCAGAGCAAACCAATTTACTCGCTTTAAACGCAGCCATCGAAGCGGCCAGAGCGGGTGAACAAGGTCGAGGCTTTGCGGTGGTAGCGGACGAAGTGCGCAACCTCGCCAGCAAAACACAAGCCTCCACCGAAGACATTCAAAAAATGATCAATGACTTACAGTCTGGCGTCAGTAACGCGGTCAACGCCATTACCCAAAGTGTCGATATGGCCGGCACTAGCGTCTCTCTTTCTCGTAACACCATGGAATCCATTGCCGTAGTAAAAGCCTCTGCGGGACGCATTTATGACTTTACCGCGCAAACCGCCAGCGCCACCGAAGAGCAAAGTAAGGTCACCGACGAGATAAACGAGAACCTGTCCAGTCTTGCCAGTATGTCAAAAGATGTGATGAACATATCGAGACGTATCAGCCATTCCGTTCATGAAACGCTGACCAATTCCGATGAATTGGCGTCTCAGGTTAAACGCTTCACGGTTTAATAAAGTACTTTTTAAAACCTAAAAAAACCGTCGTAATCATCCATCAATTTCGACGGTTTTGTCTATCTCATACTATCTAAATGGCGTCGTAAAACGTGGATTGTCTATAAAAGTGGTATCTGTGAGGCTAGTCAAGAAAGCAATGAGTTGCTGCTTTTCATCGTCTGTTAATACAAAACGATGTAACTTATCATCAAGCAAAGGAGACGCTTCCCCTTGCTGAGCAGCACGTCCACCAGCCGCATAATGCTCTATTACCTCCTCAAGTGTTGCGATAGAGCCGTCATGCATATAAGGGGCGGTTTTCGCGATATTGCGCAAGGTTGGCGTTCTAAATCGTCCTCGATCTAATGCATTTCCTGTGTGTTCATATAAACCTTGATTACCTTCTGGATACGCACCTTGTCCGTCTAGATTATAAAGCCCCGTATTATGAAAAACTGGCGCTTGCGTTGCGTCGGAAAAATGCACCCCCGAATGACAAGCGGAACACCCAACTCTGTCACTCATAAACAACGCTTCCCCTTGTTTCGCCTCCTCGCTCATGGCGCTGTCATTATGATTGTACTTGTAGTCATCGTAAGGAGATTGATAGCTTATTAAAGTACGCTCAAAGGAAGCTATCGCTTTAGTAATGGTATCGAAGCTAATTGGGGGGTTTTGATTAGGAAAGGCTTTTTGAAATAAATCTGGATAAATAGGATCACGCTGTAAAAACAAAATTACTTTACCTTCTTGGCCTTTGGTATCCATTTCAATAGGATGAGTACCAAAAATAGGAACCTTTGCTTGGTCTTCTAAGCGCACTTCATTAGGGTTCGCCCAGGTTAGCGTTTTCATATAGGCCACATTCACAATCGCCATGGCATTCCGGCTATGAAACTGCCCTGTAACACCAACAGAAACAGGTCTTTGCTCTGAAAAGGAATGTTCAGGCATATGACAAGTAGAGCAAGACATGTAACCGGGCCCAGACAAATTGGCATCATAAAAGAGACGCTGGCCTAACGTGACTTTTTCCTCGCTCATTGGGTTATCCACAGGGACGGTAGGAACCGGCATCCATGCAGGCAATGACCAAATATAATCGCCTGCATAAAGGTAAGGAGTACAAACCAGCAACATCAAACCTAAAGCAAGATGCTCAACTTGGGATGAAAGATAAGCACATTTGACCTTCATCAAACCTCCCAAAATCTTTTATTTCAGACATAAATCCGTTTTGATAATAAACGCCCCATACTGTACAAAATAACAGCGATGGGAATATTCAACAACAAAACCAGTAGGCAATCCATCGCCACAGCCAATACAAAAGCGAAGACCGCATCCAAATATAGGCATACATTTCCCAACAACAAGAGAAAAAAAGAAACGTTTATCTGCATGGCCAACCCTCCCTATATCATAAATTAAAGATTAGTCCCTAAGTTTTGAGAATTCACGATCTAGATCGAATTTTTTAGATGTAACATGTCGCTCCATCTCAGTAACGCGTCTCGCCGCATCATCCAGTTTTTCTTTAGCACGACGTAATCTTGAGTTCGCGCTATCAGCGTACTTGAACATTTTCTTTGGTCGATAACTTTGTTGACGTTCATCGTATTCATATTCGTACCCATCTTCTCCTTTGGGGCGAACATCCAAGAACCACCAAAGCGCGATATAAGCAATAACCACAAAGCTACCAAGAAATAAAAAGCCCCCAAAGGTAAAAAGCCGTACCACCCATGCGTCGACATCAAAATGGTCTGCTAAGCCAGCACATACTCCCCCGAAGTAACCTTTTTTCTTATTACGATATAAATTCAAATTCCAGCCATGGGATTTTTTAGACTTAAAACTTTCTTTCATTTTGCCATTCATCATTTTATTCCTCTCGACTAACTAATCCTCTACTGCTCAATTACTCGAAGATCATCGGTACTCATCATTATCTCTACTACGCCAATCAGGGCTTTCTACATCTAAGATTTTTTCCAACGCTTGTACACGATCTGTCAATTTATCAGCCTGCATTAATAGAGACTCTAACTCCCGCTTATCACTCTCATCTAATCCCTTTACGGCACGATTCTTACTCCGGTAATGCAATAACAACCAAATAGGTGCCACTATCGACATAAAAATGATGGTAGGAACAAACAAAAATACAGCCATACTCATAGTGCAATTCCTTTTTTATTAACTGATAAAAATTCAGCTTAGTTGGCCTTAGTCATTTTCTCTTTCAGACGAGCCAACTCATTGTTGATATCATCATCTTCCGCTAAGGCATCAATTTGTGATTTCAAGTCTGCTTTTGGCTGCATCCCGATATCCATAGACTCAAGTTGACCTTCTAAGCTATCAACACGGCGCTCAAAGCGTTCAAATTTCTCAAAAGCATCGTCTAATGCTTCTTTATGATTCTGACGTTTCACACGCATACGACTTTCTACGCTGGATTGACGCAACAACATGGCTTTTTGCTTAGCTTTGGCATCATTCAATTTGATTTGTAACTGCCCTACTTCTTCATTTAAATGCTCAAGGTGCTCATCCAAAGCAGACAATTCTTTATCAATGACTGCTATTTCTTTTTCTATTTGCTGCTTTTCTGCAAGAGCGGCTCGAGCTAGGTCTTCTCGCCCTTTATTAATTGCCAGCATAGCTTTGCTTTCCCACTCTGCTGCTTCACTGCGCATACGCTCCAAACGGCGTCCTGTGGTTTTACGATCGGCAATGACGCGAGCAGAGCTAGAGCGCACTTCGACTAATGTTTCTTCCATCTCTTGAATCATCATGCGAATCATTTTTTTAGGGTCTTCGGCTTTATCCAGCAACGAGGTTAAGTTGCTATTAATAATGTCCGTCATTCTTGAAAAAATACCCATGGTTTTATCTCCTATTTCTTATGGAATTGATGAACTTCTTCTCTTGCTATTACAGCATTCGTGCCAAAACCGATAACCTTATGATTATTATGGAATTATTGTTTTTAAAGAATTATAAAAACAAATTTATATTGGTTTTTATAGCCATTTATTAGTATTTTTAACCACAATATATGGTTATTTTTACCAACAAAGTAAAAGGTGTAGATTAAGCTTATGAATAATAACCAACGAGTTATTGGCAGCTCTCAAGCACTGGCTGATGCACTTGATCATGCATCGATTCTGGCAGAAATTAATCGACCTATCTTGATCTGTGGTGAACGAGGCAGCGGCAAAGAACTCATCGCAGAGCGATTGCATTATTTATCCCCTCGTTGGGATCAGCCTTTTATTAGCATCAACTGCGCAGCCATTAGTGACAGCTTGATGGAAAGTGAATTGTTTGGTCATGAAGCAGGGGCTTTTACTGGTGCAACCAAGACTTACCAAGGCAGATTTGAACGTGCAGACGGCGGCACCTTATTTCTTGATGAACTAGGCACCATGTCTCTTAGGGTACAGGAAAAGCTACTTCGTCTTATTGAATATGGTGAGTTCGAACGCCTCGGCAGTGCTAAAACTCAACGAGTTAACGTTCGAATTGTCGCGGCAACGAACGCAAATTTACCTTCTCTTAGCAAGCAAGGCGAATTTCGTGCAGACCTACTTGATCGCCTTACCTTTGATGTTATTCAAGTTCCTCCATTACGAGATAGAAAAGAAGACATCGAAGAATTGGCCAATTTTTTTGCGATGAAACTCAGCACGGAACTTGGCTGGGAATATTTCCAAGGGTTTAGCCCTAAAGCACTAACATCTTTAAAGCAATATGATTGGCCTGGTAATATTCGTGAACTTAAAAACGTTGTAGAGCGTTCCGTTTATCGATGGGGCTTCCAAGCCGATCCCGTTGAGAAAATCGTAATTAATCCTTTTACTCATGCAAATGAAGAAGCAAGCGACAGCTTCATCAATAAACAAGCCGCACAGGCACAGGCACAGGCAAATACGATAGATTCAAAACCGTCTGGCTTTTCCCTTAATTCCTCTTTGAGTTTGAAAGAGCAGACCTTTCAGCTGCAACAACACTTAATTCAGCAAGCTCTTAAAGATAATCAACACAATCAGCGACTCGCCGCTCAATCATTGGGACTCACTTATGATCAATTTAGGGGGTTGCTCAAGAAGCTCAAATAACCTCTTAGTTATTTGAGCAAACTTTCTTATTTCACTGTATTCAATTCCCACATGTTAAGATGAAAATTCACCAGCCAACATAGCTTGTTGAGACCATCCTCCTTCCGTATAGTCCGTGTTTTATACTATTGACGCTTGACACACTATTTTCGCCCTTTTAAGAAAAGACTTGATGGCGACAACACTCTATAATGTTATATTATAACAAATTAATAACGGACATTGATTCGCTTTGATTAACACAACCCTCTCAACGACTAAGCACCTTGCACAACAAGACGATGCTTCTTATGTGTTTTTTTCTGACTGCCAGCCCGCTGGCATGCAGCTGAATGACGTCGCTTGGTCCCCTTATCGTGACAAGACGTTACTCAAGCCAATCACGGTTACGGTTCACCCAGGTGAATTTCTGGCGATTGTGGGGCCAAATGGCTCCGGCAAAACCAGTTTGTTACGTTGTCTTTATCGTACCAATAAACCGACCAGCGGCACGATTTTACTGGACGGTAAAAATCTTTGGTCCTTGTCGCCACGCCAATGCGCACAGCGTATTGCGACCGTTTTGCAAGACACTGGTGGCGAGTTTGGCCTAAGCGTATTCGAGATGGTAGAGATAGGCTTAACACCAAAATCGCTAATGTGGGGGCGATCAGAAGAAGACACTCATATCATCGAAAGCACCTTAGTACTTCTAGATGTGGCGCATTTAGCAGATCGGTCTTTTAATTCTTTGTCCGGCGGTGAACGTCAACGTGTGATGATTGCCCGCGCGCTCGCACAGCGACCCGACATACTGATTCTGGACGAGCCAACAAACCATTTAGACATTCGCCACCAACTCGATGTATTGGCTTTGCTGTCAAAGCTACCTTGCACCATTATTGTGTCTTTACACGACTTGGCACTGGCTTCCGCCTACGCTGACCGAGTGTTAATCATGCAAGAGGGTGAAATGAAAGCCTGTGCACCGCCAAATCATGTTTTTACTCAGCAGCAAATTAAGCAAGTGTTTGACGTGGACACCATCATTGATGAACACCCTATGACTAAAAGACCAAGATTTTCTTTTTATATCAATGATTAATTTATTATACAGGACAAATTCATGACAACGAACGTCAATAGCTATATCAAGCGCACTTCTCTGCTTATCAGCGGTACCTTGCTGGGACTGTTACACACAGGTCTAGCCAGCGCCTCTGACTATCCAGTTACGGTACAAAGCTGTGACCGCCAAGTCACCTTTGATCAAGCCCCAAAAGCGGCAGTATCAAATGATGTAAACCTAACGGAAATGATGCTAGCGCTTGGCTTGCAAGATCACATGGCTGGCTTTACTGGTGTTTCAGGCTGGAAAACCCTTGATCCTACATTGCGTAATGGCATCGGCGAGTTACCAGAACTGTCCCAAAAATACCCAAGTAAAGAAGTGCTATTAGGGGCCGATGCCGACTTTTACTTTGCAGGCTGGAACTACGGCATGCGCGTCGGTGGCGGCGTTACCCCTGATACCTTGGCACCACTGGGCATTAAAGTTTACGAGCTAACCGAAAGCTGTATTCATATCATGGACAAAGCAAAAGTGTCCATGGATGACCTGTACATAGACTTGCTCAACTTAGGCCGTATTTTTGGCAAAGAAGAACAAGCCCAACGCTTGGTAAAAGGTTATCAAGAAGATCTCGCTAATTTCCAAGCTAATCTCACTCCTCTAAAAACTGCTCCTAAGGTCTTTGTTTACGATTCTGGTGAAGAACAACCCTTTACCTCTGGTCGCTTCGGCATGCCAACAGCGCTGATCGAAGCTGCTGGCGGTAAAAACATCGTCGATGATGTGCAGAAAAGCTGGACTCAAATTGGTTGGGAAGCCGTTATTGATCGAGCACCAGAGGTGATTATTATCGTCAACTATGGCGATGTGACGGCAGAACAAAAAATTAATTTCTTACGCAGCAATCCCGCTTTCGAAAATATCCCAGCGGTGAAAAACAATCATTTCGTGGTCTTAGAATATGTGGAAGCCACACCAGGGCCACGTAATATTAAAGCCATAAAACGCTTAGCCGAGGCTTTTAGAACGACCTTATGAAGCCTGCCCACAAAAAGCTAACCATCATGGGACGAGTTCCCTTACCAGCGCTATTAATTATGCTAAGTATCTTGCTACTGTTGTTAATGGGCGTGGCGATTGGTGTTGGCTCTGTGTCTATTGGACAATCCACCGTGTGGAGTGTGATAGGCCACAAATTATCAATCACCAACACCACTCCAAGCTGGTCGATGGGGCGCGAGAACATTATCTGGGCCGTGCGTTTACCACGTACTTTGCTCGCCGCCATGGTGGGTGCCGCTTTAGCCATTGTGGGCGCGGCGCTGCAATCCGTCACTCGCAATCCTTTGGCCGACCCACATTTACTCGGTGTGTCCTCTGGTGCCGCGCTAGGAGCGATCATCGCCTTGCTTCATACCGGCATGATTTTAGGAGTGGTAACCGTTCCCGTATTTGCCTTTCTTGGTGCCTTATTAGCCATGGTTTTAGTATTGGCAGTGGCAAACTTTTCCTCAGCACACAGTGCTGGACGCTTGATTCTGGCGGGGGTCGCCGTGGCTTTTGTGCTGACGGCTTTAGGCAACCTTTTCATTTTCACAGGAGATCACCGCTCTTCTCATACGGTGATATTCTGGATGCTTGGTGGTTTGGGTTTGGCTCAATGGGGACAACTCTGGTTTCCATTGGTGGCACTGGTACTTGGCTCTGGCTATCTGATTTACAACGCCCGTTATTTGAATGCCATGACACTAGGCGATGAAAGCGCCAGCACCTTGGGTGTTCCAGTAGAACGCTTCCGCCTGATCGTCATTGTGGTCTGCGCCCTACTGACTGGCGCAGCCGTCGCCTTTTCTGGTGTCATCGGCTTTGTTGGCTTGATGGTGCCGCATATCGTGCGCTTGTTGGTGGGTGGCGATTATCGCAAGGTCTTGCCTTTATCCGCTTTAGTGGGCGCTCTTTTTCTGGTGACTGCGGACATTGCTTCGCGAGTGCTTATTCCCCCCGAAGACATGCCCATTGGGATTATCACAGGGCTCGTTGGTGGCATCGCCTTCGTCTTTTTGATGCGACAAAAGCGCAACGTATCACTCTAAATACGCAAACAAAAGAAGGCTTGCTTTATTGAAATTTAACACCCAGAATACTGGTTATATGTACAGTTTTCTGGGTGTTTTTATGTCGGCTTCTTTTACCAATAACAGCGATCAAAAAGGCGAAAAATCTCCTTTCAATCATCCTATCAAGGGACGTGGTACCGCCAATAATATGGCGGGACGTTTTGCGATTACGCTGGTGGAAGTAGATGAAAACGACGAAGCCATTGCCTTGTTGGAAACGTCATCGCCCAAGACAGAAGTTCGCTACGAACGCGCCAAAAGCATCATTAGTCGCAATTCGTCGCCTGATATTCCTTTTCGCCTGTCGGTGAATCCCTATAAAGGCTGTGAGCATGGTTGTGTGTATTGCTTTGCTCGCCCTACTCATGCCTATTTGGATTTATCTCCAGGGTTGGATTTTGAAACCAAGCTGGTTGCTAAAACAAACGCTCCATTTTTATTTGAAGAAGAGCTGGCGCATCCTAAATACCGCTGTGAACCCATAGCATTAGGCATCAATACCGATGCGTATCAGCCCATTGAAAAACAGCTCAAGATCACTCGGCAATTACTGGAAATCGCCTTGGCGCATCATCAGCCCATTTCATTGATTACCAAAAGTACACTGATACTCAGAGACATTGACTTGCTCTCTCAAATGGCGGAGAAAAAGCTGATTCATGTGGCGATCAGTGTGACGACGCTCAATAATGATTTAAAGCGTATTTTGGAACCCAGAACGGCGTCTGGAAAAACACGCTTGCAGGTGATTAAAACCTTACGTGACGCTGGGGTTCCGGTATCGGTTTTGGTCGCGCCGGTCATTCCCTTTATTAATGATAATGAGCTAGAAGACATTGTCGCGGCTTGCGCGAAGGTCGGCGCACAATCCGTCAATTATATTATGTTGCGTTTGCCTCACGAGGTGGCACCGTTGTTTGCCGATTGGCTTTATCAGCACTACCCAGATCGAGCCGAACACGTGTTACAACACATCATGGACATGCGTGGTGGTAAACTTTACGACAGTCGATTTGGTAAACGTATGACAGGAGAGGGGATCTTTGCAGATTTAATCAATCAACGATTTCATGTCGCACGACGCAAACATGGATTGGGCGACAATCGCTTGAGCTATCTCGATTGCCGTCACTTTACCATTCCACCAAAAGAAGGCGATCAAATGGCGTTGTTTTAAATGAACACCACAAAAAACATTATGTAAAACCGCCAATTCAGTTTATAAACAAGGCTTCAATTTATTCCCCCTTTATTGGAACTTATTTGCATGCCTAGTGATGATTTTATTGATGTACTGAAACTGCTGATTCGCGCCCCGAGTGTGGTGGGTGCAGAGCATTCATTTTTCCGCGTGTTACAACGTGAACTGGAGGAACGAGGGGCCCATGTCACTTGGTACGAAGGTTTGTTAGTTGCTCAAGGCAGTGACCCTTTTAGCACCATGTTTTCAGCGCACATTGATCGTCACGGTTTGGTGTGTACTGGCCCGAACGAGTTCCAATACGCGGCCTTTGTGTCAGCAAATCGCACCGATCTTTTGAATAATTCGGTTTCGGAAGAGCTGATGACAAAAGTCACCGAGCGCTTCAACCATGAAGAAATCTACGCTTACGAACCTTGGTCTGGCGTTTACCGTGGCAAAGGCACCATTAAAAGCTCTTACGTGTGTGAATTCCGCAATAACTTAATTTTTGAAACCGAAGGATTAGAAGGTGTTGTCGCTGGAACGCCAATCGCGTTTAAAGACCAATTACACATAGTCGACAATCGCTTGGAAGGCCAACTCGATAACGTGATTTCAGCAGCAGCTTTGGTGCACCTTTTTGATCATGGTTTTAAAGGCACGGCCTTTTTTACTGCCCAAGAAGAAGCCGGGAAGAGCTGGCGCTATTTGCTGGAATGGTTCCGTCGTTTTGGCGGTTCAACCAACCGTTTGTTTGTGGTCGATACCAGTCCGTTTCCCAACGTAGAAGCCGCCAATGAACAGCTTCTGGTACTCAGGGAAAAAGACGCCAACGCGACGTTTAACCAAGACAGCACCCAATTGCTCGAAGAACTGTGTGTGAAAAACAACATCAGTTACTTATATAAAAACCGCTACGTGGAAAAAGAAAATGCCAAACGTGCTGAACAAGGTTTGCCGCCTAGCTCTCTTGGTAGTACGGAATTAGGTCGTATTATCGCGGCATCAAATGGTTTAGTTGATGGTACAACGATTCAAATCCCAACCATTGGTTACCACACCATGCACGAGTCGGCAGCGGTGGAATCGGTGGACGCCTTTATTGATATGCTAAAAGTTGTGTCGAATATTTAGGTTCGCCAGCCTCTATTAATTTCTATTATTAGCAATTCCTAAAAATCCCGTTTCGATGCATGAACACGAAGCGGGATTTTTTTATAGATTAAAACAAATCAATACTACAAAGAGAGCTCTTTTCTAATGATCTCTGCACCTGCCGTTAAGGCATGTAGCTTGCCTCTTGCTACCGCACGAGGCAGCGGAGCCATACCACAGTTAGTACAAGGGTAGAGCTTGTCTGCATCGACAAACTGCAATGCTTTGCGCAGAGTATTGGCCACTTCTTCAGGTGTCTCAATAGCATGGTTTGCCACATCAATTGCGCCAACCATGACTTTTTTACCGCGAATCAGCTCAAGCAACTCCATGGGAACATGTGAGTTATGGCATTCGAGAGAAATGATATCGATATTGGACTTTTGCAGCTTAGGAAAGGCTTCTTCATATTGTCGCCATTCAGACCCAAGCGTCTTTTTCCAATCGGTATTGGCTTTGATGCCGTATCCGTAACAAATATGCACTGCGGTTTCGCATTTAAGGCCTTCAATGGCTCTTTCTAGACAAGCAATACCCCATTCATTGACCTCATCAAAAAACACATTAAACGCAGGTTCATCAAATTGAATGATATCCACACCCGCCGCTTCTAGCTCTTTGGCCTCTTGGTTGAGAATCTTGGCAAATTCCCACGCGAGCTTTTCGCGGCTTTTGTAATGGTCATCATACAGCGTATCAATCATGGTCATTGGACCTGGCAATGCCCATTTAATCGGTTGCTTGGTTTGCTGACGTAAAAACTTAGCGTCCTCAACAAAAACGGGCTTGATGCGGCTAACCGGGCCAACGACCGTGGGAACGCTCGCATCATAGCGGTCACGAATTCTCACCGTCTGACGATTCTCAAAATCCACGCCACTGAGGTGTTCAATAAAGGTAGTAACGAAGTGTTGGCGAGTTTGTTCGCCATCACTAACAATATCAATACCCGCTTGCTGTTGTTCTTGTAGTGAAATACGCAGCGCATCCTGTTTGCCGTCAACTAATTCATCGCCTTGCAGTTTCCAAGGTGACCAAAGTGTCTCAGGTTCTGCAAGCCATGTGGGTTTAGGCAAGCTGCCTGCCGTTGATGTAGGTAATAGCGTGTTATTAGTACCTGTTTTTTCAATAACTGTTTTCATAATAAAGAATGCCGTCTATTAAATGTAATGTTGGAAAATAATCATCAAAAATCGCGTTTATGCGCAATGAGCAGACCACTGCTCAAGTACCCTTTGGTAGGGTTTTATAAAGTGCTGCTCAGCAAATTTGCCTTGTTCGCTGGCTAATTGACTGCGTTCTTCACGGTCATAAATAATCTGCGTAAGAGAGTAATCCGAGTTTCTTAAGTTCGGTTGGTAACGCTTTCCAGCAACCGCGTTGGCGTTGTAAATTTCTGGACGGTAGATTTTCTGGAAGGTTTCCATCGTACTGATGGTGCCAATCAGCTCAAGATTGCTGTAATCGTTCAGCAAATCCCCCACAAAATAAAACGCTAAGGGCGCTGCGCTGTTGGCAGGCATAAAGTAGCGAACTTGTAAGCCCATTTTCTGAAAATATTGCTCGGTCAAAGACGTGCTGTTTGGTTGATATTCAACGCCCAATACGGGATGTTGATTTCCCGTACGCTGATAAATTTTATTGTCTGAGACACTCAGACAGATCACTGGCGGCTTGGTAAAGTTTTCTTTAAAGCTGTCTGACTTCACAAAACTTTTAAACAGCTTTCCATGCAAATCACCAAAGTGTTCAGGAATGCTAAATTCTTTTTGGCCTTTGTTATGGTTTGGCAGCACAACACTAAAGTCATAATCACGCACATAGGAAGAGAAGTTGTTTCCTACAATTCCCTCGATACACTGCTCAGTGTGATGATCAAGAGTAGTGGTTTTCAGCATCTCAATGGTTGGGAAGAAGTGTCCCTTTCCTTCCACATCCACATCAACCGAAATAATCTCAAGCTCAACAGAATAACGATCCCCGTTGGGGTTATCCCAATTCGCCAAAGCATTAAAACGGTTGTTAATCATCCTCAGTGCATCACGGACATTCTCTTCTCGTCTTTTCCCCCTCGCCAAATTCGCAAAGTTGGTTGTGATGCGAGTGTTGTCTGAAGGGCGGTAGCTTTCATCGAAGCAAATGCTCTTAATACTAAAGGCAAAATCATTGTTCATGGTGATCTGGTCTCCTATTTTCTAAAGTGAAAATAGGAGCCTTTCCTTATTTTCACTCTTCCGTTTTCGATTGGCGGCGATCAGCCTGGTTACTAAGTGAGTAGAGTTATACGCAACCAATAACATGAACAAAAGTGAATTAAATTTAGTATTAATGAATAAAATTCATAAACAGTAAAATGAATAGCCTTCTGAGGTAGGAGCTTTCAATTAAGAACAAGAGAGGCTGTTGGAAGATAATAACGCCCTAGATAGAGCGCTATTTTATCGGACGCTAATCGACAAGAGAGAATGGAATAACCGGACAATTGAGCACGATATCGGTTCGTTCGATGGTGACCAAGCCTTGATCTTCCGCTTTTAGAATCGCTTCTTCAGAGGTCAACTCTGTTGCCTTGCTTGGGTCTTTCCAAACCACAACATACATCAACCAAAGTGGTGAGTAATGAGTATCTTGGCTGTTATAACCTAATGGCTCTGGAACCGAAGCAAATACACTTCGGGTTTGCTCATTATTTGGAAACGCATACACTCGTTCTAACACGGTCTTGACTTGCGGTGGTTTGGGATAATTTGGTACAGCATTACGCAGCCGAGGAGCATAATTGGCATTTTTAGCCTTTGCTACAGCTTGATCGGACACATCTGTCGTAATGTAGAGCACTTCTTTGCCATCATGCCAGCCATATAGCAAAGGCAAACGAATGGTATCGCCTAAAGTGGAAGTTATTTGGGTCGTAGTACTACTACATGCAGCCAAAAAGCACATTGCTAGAATGTAGAGTATGGAGCGAACTAACATGAGATTCCTTCAAACAATCTAACCTAGACGATAGGATAGTCAAAAAACGTAATTAACTCACGTTTTACACTAATGAGTATATTCGCTCCATGTATTTCTTCATAAATTGGAGAAAAAGCGTAACTGATAAACCGATGCATCAACGTCAGAACCATTCGAAAACACTTGACCAACATAAGCATCTGGATTGCGGTAGACATATTGTAGATCGACCGAAAAATTCCCAAAGTTATAACCAACTCCCACAGGTGCTTGCAAACCACTAGCATTGTATTTGTTGCTAGAACTGTTGGATTTCCATGTCTCACTAAAATACCCCACACCAGCGTAAGCATAAGCGCCTTGGTCAACCATATTAGTACCAAATAACAAATTTAACTCCAAGCCTGAAGTATCAAATGAAGAAGAACCAGAATCGGAACCAAGAGTGTATTTACCACCACCAGCCATGTAATAGTTAGTTTCAATTGCAAAATGAATACTAGGAAGAACACGTGCAGAGAAAACAGGGGAACTAAAATCCACATCGTAATTAGTGCTACTTTCTGTGATATTACTACCATGATAACCCGCCCCGACTTGTGAGTGAGTATCAGCATAACTAAAACCTGGCACGCTAATACCAGTTACGAGAGCTCCAAAAAATACAATTTTTTTCATATATTTTCTCCTTACACATCCATTATTAAATCATGTTAATCAGTACGATAATTCATACTATCTTGAAAGATTTAGAAGACTCTTACTCTTCTCCCTGTTCATTAACGCCCTCTATCACTGGAGTGTCCACCAGAGTGACCGCCAGCACTTCTCCCTCCATGACTGGATGAGCTTGAAGAGCCACTACGAGAATGAGAAGCGCTACTAGAACTACTGCTGGAACCACTAGAGCTACTGCTGGAACCACTAGAGCTACTGCTGGAACCACTAGAACTACTGCTGGAACCACTGCCAGAGCCACTAGAACTACTGCTGTCACTAGATTCACTTGACCTATACATTGGGCTATAGAGCAAACCACGCTGTTGATCATTAACTACTCGATTATGATATGAGTCATCCGTTGAAGTGCTTCCTACCACATCACTGTCCGAGGCCGAATCCGTAGACTCTTCATCTACTACAAAGCCATTGCCACTACCGGTAACCACACTAGCATCAGTCGAGTCACTAGACGACTCTTCACTGCTTGCATAAGTATCGCTACTTGAAGTGACATCCTCATCTGACGTACTACTAGATTCTTCACTAATAACTGAATCATCACTACTTGAGCTGCTCGTTGACGTCACACTGCTGTCGCTTTCTGTGCTGCTTTCTTCCGATATAACATCCGCAAAAACATGCGGAGCAAGCGAGCCGCTTAATAGACTCACCAAAAAATAAATCAAAAATGAATATGTCTTGCGTCGTTTCATCGAATCACCTGTAATAACATTCTCAATTAGCGGGATATTTTCCCACTTTAGCTGCAAATATATCGTGGGATATTTTCCCACGTCAACTTAATTTCAAAAATTTATTCCCATTCCATACAAAAAGTGGAAAAAGATCCCACACCAACATATTATTTTTCTTTAACTTGATACTTGATCCTTTTTCTATGTCCGAATCATCAAACACCAGCGACACCAAACAACTCATCACCAGAGCCCTTTACAAGATTTTGTCGTCATTAGTTAGATTATTTATGCGTCAAGGTATTACCTTCCCTGAGTTTTCAGACATGCTAAAACGTGCCTATGTGAAGGAAGTTAAAGAAGAATTAGTCCGTAAGAATGAGCGAGTTACTCTCAGCCGCATTAGCATCATCAGCGGTGTACATCGCAAGGATGTAAAAAGGCTAACAGAAAACCCAGACACAGAACCCGACAGCGTTCGCATAGAAAAAGTATCGTTAACATCTCGCTTACTCAGCTTATGGACGGGAGATTCTCAATTTCTTGATGACCAAGGTGACCCGCTTGTCTTACCAAGAATAGGATCTCCATCTTTTGACTCTCTTGTTTATGCCGTGAGTTCCGACATTCGTCCAAGAACTGTTTTAAATGACTGGCTGCAACGAGGCTTAATTCAAGAAGATGAAAAAGGCTACCATCTTGTAATGGAAGCCTTATTTCCTACCGAGGACATGGCCACAAAAATGGCTTTTTTAGCACGCAATACGGCAGATCATATTGCCACATGCGAACACAATATCCGAGCTGAGCAAGCCCCCCTCCCTGAGCGCTCTGTATTTTACAACCACCTTAGCAAAGAATCCGTGCTCGAATTACGGCAGTTGGCAGATGAAGAAAGTAAAGCCCTGCTAATCCGAATAAACAAACACGCCCAAACTCTAGCCCAGAAAGATGATGCGGGGCCAAAAAGCCACTATCGTTTTTTGTTAGGAACGTATTTTTATCAGACTGAGGAATCTCAGAATGACTAAATTCCTAACAACATTAGTAATTTTTATCACCTGCGTATCTCTATTATGGGCCAGCGACGACAGAGGGATAGGCGGCACTGGGAAATACTCAAACTCTGAAGACAGAGGACTGGGTGGCACAGGAAAATACTCAAACTCTGAAGACAGAGGACTGGGTGGCACAGGAAAAACCGTGGTTATTGGAACTATATCTGCTTTTGGCAGTATTTGGGTTAATGGTATCGAGATAGAATTCAACCAAAACACTGATATCAAAATGGATGGCAAAAATGCACAAGACAGCTCGCTAAGAGTAGGTCAACAGGTACAAGTTCTGACATCACAAATCAATAAAGGTTGGTATGCAGAAACAATTTTAATTGACCATGCTTTAATTGGCCGACTCGAGAAAGACGCGAATCAGGATTGGAATATTCAAGGGGTTACTATCAAAATGGATCCAAATATTCCAGGAGAATGGCCAGACCTTAAACAAAACGATTACGTCAAAGTCAGTGGCTATTTCGATCAACATGTTTTTTATGCGACAGATATTGCGCCCACAATTGACAACAATACATGGAAAATCAGCGCACCGGTTTTATATTCAACAACAGGCAAATGGACAATTGGGGGACATGAGTTACCCTCCGATGTGCTAGATGCAAAAAACGAAGAAACCATCACACTAGAAGGAAAATACACTTCATCTGGCAATCGTCTAACACGTATTTTCTACCATAAAGACGTTCCATTTGCCCATCAAAGCACCCACTACATTGTTGAAAAACGCCGTCCTTCACACTCAGAAAGCATCGAATATTCTCCGGAAGCATTTAAGCAATCGATGACCCCGACACAATCCAACACAAGAGTGCAAAATCCGACATCACCTCGATCTTCTTTCTTCAATAGCCAACCATCACCAAAAAGCAGTGAATTCGGTGCATGGGAGTCCTCTCCCTCAAATTCCATGCACAACAAAAATAATTTTGGCCATTCTGGCAATGGATCCTTTGGCTCCCGTCCTGACACTCGCTCCAACACTGTAGGAGCGCCGCCTTCCAGAGTAAGATGAAGAACATCCCCTTACTAACAAAGGGGATGCTCTAAAAACTATCCTTACCTTTAGACTTCGCGTATTTATAAACCGTGTTACGGCTTACGCCGGCGGTTTTCGCTGTTTGCGAAACGTTGCCTTTAAATTCACTTAATAAGCGTGGAATGAGTCTTTCTAGGGGCTCATCGTGCTCCGAGAAGGAGTCAAGCACCTTCACATCAAATGACGCGGAAGCATCAAGATCGTCAAAAAAATCATCCGGCAAATGCCATTCTTCCAGCACTTCCTCATCAGCCATGGCCATGCCAACTTTTAGTACGTGTGCGAGTTGGCGCATGTTGCCCGGCCAAGGGTGTCTGACCAATAATTCAAGCATGTCAGGCGATAACGCGGGACCGGGCTCTTCTTTGCGCAGGCGACTATGTAAGTATTGAATCAGTTCTGCTTTGTCGGCTCGCTCTCGTAACGCGGGTAATTCGATGTTCAAACCGGAAATTCGGTAATACAAATCTTGGCGAAAACGCCCTTCTTTCACCTCATCTTTTAATGTGCGGTTGGTGGCGGAAATCAACTTGATATCGACCGGAAACGCTTCTGTTGAACCTAACGGCGTCACCACCCTCTCTTGTAAAACACGTAACAAACGCGACTGCACGGCCATGGGCATTTCACCAATCTCATCAAGAAATAATGTGCCATGATGAGCACGGCGAATCAGACCAATGGAGCCACGATTTTGTGCACCAGTAAATGCACCTTTTTCATAACCAAAAAGTTCAGACTCAACCAATTCTGCTGGAATAGCCGCACAATTTACTGCCACCAGCATCTCTTTGGCGCGAGAGCTGTGATAGTGCAAACTACGTACAAATATTTCTTTCCCTGCGCCCGTCTCCCCATGAATCAAGATAGGAATGTCTTTTTCCATTATCTTATGCGCTTGACGCACTAAACGCTCTACACGCTCATCGCCATGTTGTAATTCGGACAGTGGAATCACGTTCTCAGGAATAGCAATGGAAGATGTTTTTTCCGCTTTCTTAGTTTCTTCTTTAGGCAGATTTTTTTCATTCATAACAATGGCTTCTGCTTTTAGAGGAGCAACATAATCTGCGCGCTGACGAAAGTCCGGCACACGCATAATTTGCTGCACTGGGGGAATGACTTTGACATAAAACTGGTAACGCCCCATTGCGATCAGTTTCATTGGCAAACTGTAGGGGTGATGCTTTATTTCACGCATTTCAATATCAAATACTTGATTGATATTCAGCAGAGCCAAGTCCTGCGCCAGTACCACTTCTGCACGACGATTCGCCGACACAATCGTGCCATTTTCATCGAGTACCAAAATACCCGACCAATGACTGTCTAAACTGACCACATTGGTATTAAAACTGAGGATGAAATGCTCTTGTTGAAAAGCCGAAAATATCAAACGATTTTCGACGCTCAAAGACATAAGTTTGACCATGCCAAAAGTATGATCTTGAGGGAGATACGCGTCGGAAGAAATGTCCAACACACCCACCAAATCGTTTTTGGTGTTGTAGATAGGCGATGCTGAACCCACCATGAAACGGTTAGCGCGTAAAAAATGTTCATCACGACCCACCTGAATCGCTTGACCCGTAATCAATGCCGTACCAATGGCATTCGTGCCCGCGCCCATTTCACTCCATTGATTACCGCCGATCAAACCATGCTCCGACGCACGCCCAAAACGCGGCTGCCCCCATGTGTTCAACACATGACCTTGTCGGTCAGCCAAGACAATCATACAAGCTGAATTACTAAGGATGTTTTCGTAATACGGTAGCACTTCGTTTTCGGTCGTTTCCAACAAGCTACGATGTTGATCAAGCAAATCGCTCAAAGTGCCTTTAGGCAGAGTCGCAAAATCGGGTCGGCTACCGTGCTCTAAGCCAAATTGCTCACATCGGTACCAAGAGGCCTGTATTCGCTCTTTGTGTGTTTGCTCTTGTTGTAAAGTGTCACGCTTACGACTCAGCGGTTGTTCCATTGTTACTTCTTGTTTTTGTTCTTCGTCTTGCATTTGCAACTCCAACACAGCGCAACAAACGTCAACACTGTGTATGAAATGTTCACTGTTTTAGAGAACTGTAAACACTTTGAACAGCCGTGAACAGTCTCTTTTCAAAAATGAAAATGACTAAAAAACACATAAAACCCTACAAAAAACCATATATCTCAAATACTTAACAATAAAAACACCATGCTAAATATTTTTGGCACGCCTTTTGTAACCCATCTATTCATCAAGGTGTGTTCGTTTTTGAGCTTTACCGCTCATCAATTCATTCACACTAAAAAAAACAATAACAAAAAAAGGTACTCACAATGTCTCTGACGCTGCAGAATGTATCGCGCGTTGTTGAAGGTGAGACGTGGATCGATCAGGTAAACCTGTCTCTCGAACCCGGCTCTTTCAACGTTTTGCTAGGACGTACGCTGTCTGGTAAAACCACGCTGATGCGCCTCATGGCCGGTCTTGACCGACCAACCAAGGGAAAGATCCTCATGAATGGGGTGGACGTGACTGGTGTACCAGTGCGCGAACGCAACATTTCCATGGTATATCAACAGTTCATCAACTACCCCAACCTCACCGTATACGAAAACATCGCCTCGCCGTTGCGTTTGGCAAAGATGGACGCCAAAGACATCGATCGTCGTGTACGCGAAACCGCTGCCATGTTGCGCATTGACCCATTTCTTGACCGCTTACCATTGCAACTGTCTGGTGGACAACAACAACGCACCGCGATGGCAAGAGCCTTGGTAAAAGACTCACAAATTATTCTGTTTGATGAACCCTTGGTTAACCTCGACTACAAATTGCGCGAAGAGCTACGTCAAGAATTACGCGCCTTATTCAAAGCCCGTAATTGCATCGCGGTTTACGCCACCACAGAACCCAATGAAGCACTGGCGTTAGGCGGCAACACAGCCGTATTAAACGAAGGTCGTTTGTTACAAATGGGACCGACGGCTGAGGTTTACCATCAACCAAGAGACATTATTACCGCCGAAATGTTTTCTGAACCTCCCATCAATGTGGTGCCAGGTCGTGTTAGTGAAGAAGAAGTGACCTTTGACGATACTGTACACTTCCGCTTAAACAGCGACTTACGAGGCCTAGCACCAGGGGATTATCAATTTGGCGTACGCGCTTCGCACATCGGTTTGGTGCCGCATTCAGACGATGATTTAGAACTGCCTGTCCGCGTCGATCTTGCTGAAATCAGCGGCTCTGAAACCTTCTTGCATGTCCATAATCCACATTTTGACTTGGTGCTGCATTTATCTGGTGTTCATGCCTACCAAGTGGATCAAGAAATTAAAGTCTACTTTCCTACGCACAAGCTTTATGCCTTTGACGCCCAAGGCAAGATGGTGCATTCCCCAGCACGAATGAGGGATCAATAATCATGGCAGCAATCACCTTAAATGCCTTAGCGCATACTTATACAGACAATCCGACCAAGCCTGAGGACTACGCCATTCGCGAAATGACCCACGTGTGGGAACAAGGCGGGGCTTTTGCTCTGTTGGGCCCATCCGGTTGTGGTAAATCCACCCTACTCAATATCATTTCAGGATTACTAAAACCCTCCAATGGCGAGGTGTTGTTCGATGGCAAACGCGTCAATGAGCTAAAACCAGAAGAGCGCAACATAGCACAGGTATTCCAGTTCCCTGTGGTGTACGACACCATGACGGTGTTTGACAACTTGGCTTTCCCACTACGTAACATTGGCGTGCCGGAATATAAGGTGAAGTCAAAAGTCTACGAAGTGGCTGAAATTCTCGAACTGTCTGATCAATTAAAACGCAAAGCCAAAGGCTTGTCGGCGGATCAGAAACAAAAAGTGTCCATGGGCCGCGGCTTGGTTCGCGACGACGTATCTGCCATCTTATTTGATGAGCCGCTTACCGTTATCGATCCTCAGTTGAAATGGAAACTACGTCGTAAGCTCAAACAAATCCATGAGCAGTTCAATATCACCATGGTGTATGTGACGCACGATCAGCTAGAAGCGTCAACCTTCGCGGACAAAATCGCCGTCATGTACAACGGGCAAATCGTCCAGTTCGGCACACCTCGAGAACTCTTCGAAAACCCAGCGCACACTTTCGTTGGTTACTTTATCGGTAGCCCAGGCATGAATTTTTTTGAAGCCGAGCTAAAGAGCCAAGGCGAAAAAGAAACCCTAATGTTCGGTGACTATGAAATCTCCGTTAGCAATGCCATGCTGGCTCGCTTAAAAGCCATGGGCGCCAATAAAGTCACCTTGGGTATTCGGCCAGAGTTTGTGCATGTTTGGGAGGGAAAAAACAGCGATGCCTTCCATGTTGATGTGGACTATGTAGAAGACTTAGGTACGTACAAAATTTTGTCTTTCTTATTTCATGGGCAAGTCATGAAAGCTCGGCTTAGCGAAGATCAAAAAGTCCCTTCTGGACAAATTTACGTGAGTTTCCCAGAGCAGTGGACCAAGGTCTATGTAGACGATTACCTCGTTGAAGTCACCGACGCTACCGTTGATAACGACAAAACAAAGGAGATTCCTCATGCAAATTAAAGTCGAAAATAACAAAGCATGGTTTCTTGTTTTACCGGTTTTCCTTATCGTGGCTTTCTCTGCCATTATCCCTTTAATGACAGTAGTCAATTATTCGGTACAGGATATTTTTGATCCATATACACGCTACTTTGTTGGCACAGAATGGTTCAAACAAGTGATGCTAGACAGCCGCTTGCACGAAGCCTTGCTGCGTCAATTTCTCTATTCCTTCACCATTTTGGCGATTGAAGTTCCCTTGGGTATTTGCGTGGCATTGATGATGCCCACTAAAGGCCGCGGCGCGTCATTGGCCTTGATTTTAGTCGCCATTCCCTTGCTGATTCCATGGAACGTCGTCGGCACCATTTGGCAAATATTCGGACGTGCTGACATCGGCTTGTTCGGTGCCTTTATGAGCAGTATCGGTGTCGATTATAACTATGCCTCTGATCCGACGGACGCTTGGTTAACCGTAGTTTTGATGGACGTCTGGCATTGGACACCTTTGATAGCGTTATTGTGTTATTCCGGCTTACGCGCCATTCCTGAAGTGTATTACCAAGCGGCACGCATTGATCAAGCCTCTCGCTGGGCAGTGTTCCGCTATATCCAGCTACCAAAGCTCACCAACGTGCTGATTATTGGTGTGTTATTGCGCTTTATGGATTCTTTTATGATTTACACCGAGCCCTTTGTACTCACCGGTGGTGGTCCAGGCAGTTCTACGACTTTCTTGAGTCAGTCCTTAGTGCAGCAAGCCATAGGTCAGTTTGATCTTGGTCCTGCGGCGGCGTTCTCGCTGGTGTATTTCTTAATCATCTTGCTCGTGTGTTGGGTGTTCTACACCACCATCATGAACATGCAAAAAGACAAGTAGGAGCAGATCATGACTCAACTATCAACGAAGCCCATTGCACACGCTTACAAAGCCACAAAAGAGCAAGCGCCTGTGTATAGCCGTGCAGAGCGGAAAATCCGCAATGCCAATTTGCGCGGACGCTTTGGTCTAGCCCTGTATGTGGTGTTGCTCTTGCTGCCTATCTATTGGTTAGTAAATATGTCATTCAAGACCAATACCGAAATCCTCAGTGGTTTGTCTTTCTTCCCTGAGAATTTCACCTTAGATAACTACGCCAAAATTTTTGGCGATCCAACCTGGTACATGGGATACGTCAACTCGATTTTTTACGTCTCCATGAACATGGTCATCAGCTTACTGGTGGCCTTGCCGGCCGCTTATGCCTTCAGTCGCTATAAGTTCATTGGCGACAAGCATATGTTTTTCTGGTTGCTCTCTAACCGTATGGCGCCACCAGCCGTGTTCTTGTTGCCGTTCTTTCAGTTGTACTCCTCTGTGGGTTTGTTTGATACCCATATTGCCGTGGCATTGGCGCACTGTTTGTTCAACGTGCCATTAGCGGTGTGGATTCTAGAAGGCTTTATGAGCGGCGTGCCTCGTGAAATAGACGAAACCGCGTATATCGACGGCTATTCGTTCCCGAAATTCTTTATACGCATTTTTGTTCCCTTGATTCGCTCTGGGATCGGTGTGACTGCCTTCTTCTGCTTTATGTTCTCTTGGGTGGAGCTATTGTTAGCGCGCACCTTAACCTCGGTCGATGCCAAACCTATCGCGGCCATTATGACACGAACAGTGTCAGCATCAGGGATGGACTGGGGGCTACTCGCCGCGGCTGGTGTGCTGACTATCCTACCGGGAATGTTGGTCATTTACTTCGTTCGTAACCATGTGGCGAAGGGCTTTGCCCTTGGTCGAGTGTAAGGAGAATCATTATGGCTTGGATGTCTTGGACATTACCGACCGCCCTATTTTTTATCGGCATTGCTGTGATCTTAGTCGGCATGACCACGTGGCAAATTATCTCACCTTGTGTAGAGCGCCGTGGTTTTCTGCCACTGGCCACGACACGTGGTGATCGCTTGTTTATCGGCCTGTTAAGCAGTGCCTTTATCCACCTCGCATTCGTTGCACTAACGGATGTGAACATCGCGGTGGCAACCGTCCTGTGCGCATTTTGGATGGTGATTTTAATGCGCTGGGGCTAGTCAGCGTCCCTAATCAATAGGAACGATGGATTATCTGGCATGGAAGCCATGCTTCAAAAACCAAAAAGAAAAACCAAACTTTGTTGAGGTAAATTATGCACTACAATAAGAAAAAAATTGCACTCGCCGCCTTACCCTTTGCTGTTATGATGCACTCGGCTAGCTTATGGGCCGACGCGTATTCTGACGCTGCCAAGAAATGGGTAGACACGGAATTCACAGTTTCGACGCTGAGTAAGCAACAACAGTTAGACGAATTACAATGGTTCACCGATGCCGCGAAAAAATTTCGTGGTATGGAAATCAATGTCGCGTCTGAAACCCTAACAACGCACAAATACGAATCGCAAGTATTGGCCAAAGCCTTCCAAGAAATCACCGGCATCAAGGTCAACCATGACTTGATCCAAGAAGGCGATGTGGTCGAAAAATTGCAAACGCAAATGCAATCTGGTCGTAACATCTACGATGCCTATGTCAACGATTCAGACTTAATCGGTACCCATTTCCGCTACGGTAAAGTCGTTCCTATTTCTGACATGATGACCGGCGATGGCAAAGAGTTTACATCACCCACCTTAGATCTTGCCGACTTTATCGGTTTGGATTTCACTACAGGGCCAGATGGCAAGCTTTACCAATTACCAACCCAACAGTTTGCTAATCTTTATTGGTTCCGTGCTGACTGGTTTGCACGTCCAGATTTGAAAGAAAAATTCAAATCCATTTACGGCTATGAGCTAGGTGTGCCTGTTAACTGGTCCGCTTATGAAGACATTGCCGAGTTCTTCACCGATAAAGTGCAAACTGTTGATGGCACGCGTGTTTATGGCCACATGGATTACGGTAAAAAAGACCCTTCTCTAGGCTGGCGTTTCACGGATGCTTGGTTCTCTATGGCAGGTGCTGGCGACAAAGGCACACCAAACGGTTTACCCGTAGATGAGTGGGGCATTCGTATCAAAGACGCCTGTTCTCCAGTTGGATCCAGTGTTTCTCGCGGTGGCGCAACCAACGGCCCAGCTGCCGTATATGCAACAACCAAATACGTTGAATGGTTGCGTAAGTACGCGCCACCAGAAGCACAAGGTATGACCTTCTCTGAATCTGGCCCAGTGCCAGCGCAAGGTGGTGTCGCACAACAAATCTTTTGGTACACCGCGTTTACCGCTGACATGACGTCGCCAGGCCTTCCTGTTGTCAATGAAGATGGCACGCCAAAATGGCGCATGGCACCTTCTCCAGTAGGACCATACTGGGAAGAAGGCATGAAGAAAGGTTATCAAGACGTGGGGGCTTGGACCTTCATGAACTCAACACCAGAAGACCGTCGTCTAGCCGCGTGGTTGTACGCTCAGTTCACCACCGCAAAAACGGTTTCTTTGAAAAAAACCTTGGTCGGTTTGACGCCGATTCGTGAGTCAGATATCAACTCTCCAGAAATGGCCGCTGCCGCGCCTAAATTGGGTGGCTTGGTTGAGTTCTACAAAGGACCAGCCCGTAAACAATGGTCACCAACTGGGATTAACGTGCCAGATTATCCTAAGCTAGCGCAACTTTGGTGGCAGTACATTTCCCAAGCCGCAAGCGGGGAAGCGACACCACAAGAAGCACTTAACGGCCTAGCGGAAGCACAAGACAAGGTAATGGAACGTTTGGAACGCGCTAACGTACAACCAATATGCGGACCAAAAATGAACCAACCACGTGACGAAGCTTACTGGTTAGCGCAACCTGGTTCTCCAAAACCAAAATTGGCTAACGAAAAACCACAAGGCGTAACGGTCTCTTACGACGACCTACTTCGTTCTTGGGAATAAGATCTTCTCGTTATTGTCCACAGCACTCTGAACCTTTGACCGGCCTAGGCCGGTCTTTTTTTGCTTGGTAAAAAAACAAGAAGCTAATAGGATTTAGAATAATCAATAAGGTAGGCTAAACAAGGTATCAATGCGTCATGGGTTGATCATCTGCCATCAAGGCTTTCAGCTCATCCTGCAAGCTTTCGATTTTTTCCACCAGTATATGCTGCTGTGAAGGGGGTATTTGCGCAATATCTTGAAGCGATACTTTTTCTAAGTTTTCAAGCAGACTAACCAAATGCTGTATGCGGTCATCTTTTCTGTTCATGCGGGTTCTCTCCGTAGATGCATGGTGACTACATAACCATAGACAACTTTTAGAAATTACTCTGTCATAAATGAGAAAAGTTATGTAAAAAATTGAAGTATTTACAGAAATCTACAAGGATAATAATCATTATCAATGTAACAGAGCGAAAATAGCCCGAAATCTAACAGCTGCCTTTTTTCGCTTGCCCAGGTGGACAAAATTTACCGGATTGACCACTCTCTTTTTGCCCGACATCACTTTTCGCTTCAATATCAATGCCAGCCAATTTTCCGCCAACTCGGTTTATTTCACAGCCTGTTAACGACACAAGGCTAAAAGCCATAATAAGCAAAGCTGTTCGCATCTTTGTTTCCTCAATTTTTAACGTTGAAGAAGCATAGCAAACCCTGTTTCACACCAGTGTACGGCTTTACACCATCATGACTAAGATTTTCGTTATGCAAAGATCACTGACTTTTCCTTTTCAAGACCATCCTCCATTGAACCCGACGTTAATGATTTTGCCCGAAAAAGCGCTGACTAATCTCTGCCGCTAAATGAGACGCAAACATAGGGTGAGGAATAGGTGCAACAGCGAGCACAATATCGACAGAGGGTAATGCAGGGAGAGTAAAATCTTCAACAATACTGAGGCCATAGGAAACACTGGATCGCGCCATCGCACTGATACCTTGGCCTTTGCGCAGCAAACCTTTAATCGCCGTAGCACTGGAACTACTGCACAGCAATCGATATTCTCGCCCCTGTTTTTCTAGCCCATCAATGGCTGTGCTGTGAAACTTGCAATCAGGTTCATACAACACCAAAGACAAGGGATTTTGCTTTTCTATTGGTTCATCCGTTTGCAGATTTTCTCCCTTCACCCACACGCCAGAATCGTGTTTAAGCAGATAGCCTTCTTCCGCATCTGGTGCACGGGTCAAAATAGCGACATCTATTTTGCCTTGATCTAGCATCAAGCGTAGTTGCGTACTGCAATCACAAACGACTCGAAGACTCTGCTGTGGCAGGATCTGACGAATCAAGTCCACGATGGAAGGCAATATCGATTCAGCATAATCGTCAGGACAACCAATGGTCAAAGGTGGATGTTGAAGATGAGTAGAAAAATGCCCTAACGCTTCATCATGCAAAGAAATAAGACGTCTGGCATAACTCACCAAATGCTGACCTTGTTCCGTCAAGCCAAGGTTACGGCCTTCTTTCACAAACAGAGCATGTCCGGTTTCTTCTTCCAGTTTTTTCATCTGCATACTGATGGCACTTTGTGTACGAAACGTCTGTTTTGCCGCACGGGTAAAACTGCCCGTATCAACAAAAGCAATAAAGCTACGGAGTGAATCAATGTCCATGAAAAATCATCTATCAAGGTTTGGAATAGGAAACATCAAAACTATTCGTTAGTCGTCAGAAAAACAAGCAGCAATAATGCAATACATAAAATAGAAATACCGAAAGGAGAACTATATAGATGAAAGTACTTATTCTTCCGGGAATTGGAAATTCAGGGGCAGATCACTGGCAAAGTCATTGGGAGCAGCTCAATAAAGACTACACTAGGGTTAACCAACTTAACTGGGATCATCCCAACTGTTCAGAATGGTGCGCCTCACTAGAAGAAAGCGTTCGATCCTCAGGACCAAATACCATATTGGTAGCGCATAGCTTAGCGTGTCTACAGGTCGTCCACTGGGCCGCAAAAACGAGACTTAAAATAAAAGCGGCTTTACTGGTCGCAGTGCCAAATCCAAACGCTACTATTTTTCCATCTCAAGCAATAGGGTTTAAAGAACTACCAATGGAACGTCTGCCGTTTAAATCTATTGTGGTTGCTAGCACAAATGATCCCTATAGCGATATTAAATATTCCGAAGAATGTGCGGCTATTTGGGGCAGCGATGTGGTGAACATAGGCGAGGCAGGGCATATCAATAGCGCTAGCAACTTAGGAGCTTGGTCTGAAGGGCATAACATTCTAAAACGTCTTCAAAATAACTAAACGCACTCATATTTAAACTTCAATCTACATAAGTGACATCAAAAAGGAACCTTGCAAAATGAAACTGATCATCGGCAATAAAAATTACTCATCTTGGTCTTTACGGGGTTGGTTGGCGTTAAAAGCCTTCAACATTCCATTTGAAGAAATAAAGCTCAGCCTGTTTAGCGACGAATTCCGCACTGAGCTAGCCAAATACACTCCCGTCAGCAAAGTACCCGTATTGGTGGATGGTGATTTAAACGTGTGGGACTCTCTTGCTATTTGCGAGTACATCAATGAAAACTATTTAGATGGAAAAGGCTGGCCTGGGGACAAAAACCACCGCGCCGTAGCACGCTCTATTGTGGCTGACATGCATTCTGGACTCTTTGGAATTCGCAACGAAATGCCGATGAATTGCCGTGCGAAGCGTCGTGTCGAGCTCAGTGACAAGGCAAAAAAGGAAGTCGCAACCCTAGATGCTCTCTGGTCTGATTTACGCACTAAACACGCCCAAAATGGCGACTACTTATTTGGTGAATTCAGTTTAGCCGATGTCTTTTTTGCGCCCGTTGTCTTCCGTTTTTCGACCTACGGCATCAAGCTTTCTGACGCCGCCAGCGCCTACCACAAAACCATGCTCGCACGCCCAGACATGCAAGCATGGTTAGCAGACTCTGTAGCTGAAACAGAAGTCGTCGCTGCTGGTGAGGCAGGCGAAGCCCTTTAATTTCTTGGTAATTCATCATCCAATAAAAAACGAAAGCCAATGATGACTTTCGTTTTTTTATGTATCAAAAGGCCAATTAATCTTTAAATTGTTTCGTATCAGCCTGCCATGATTTTACCAATTCTTTCTGGTCAATCATTTTGTACACCCATTCACGGCCGTCTTTCACTTTTTTAAATAACTGCAATTCAACCAATCCATTCAATACGGTCGCCGCGGTGTTGTAGGAACACCCTAAATTGTCTTTCACATTATTGATGGTAAAAGAGACTGCTTTCTCACTTTTCGCCACTTGAAAAACCGTCTGCTGCTTATCGGTCAACTGACGATACAAGCCAGAATCCCACAGCCACTTGTTAAACACTTCGGTTTGCTCTACTGACTCCTTGTAGGAAGCTTTAAATTTATTAATGGCCCGAATGATAATTCGACACTGATGATCAACAAAGTAGGTTAAATCCATCTCGTCCGTTTCGGTATAAAGATAGCTTTTACCATATTGCACAGGGGCTTCTTTCAATAACAAGCTGATCGCAATATAACGAAACGCCGCAAACTCATTTTTAAACATATACCAATAAAATAGCGCCCTGGCGACACGACCATTGCCATCATGAAAAGGGTGTTCATAGCCAATCCTGAAATGTAGCGTGATAGCCTTCACCAGAGGATGGATATAACCCGAACTTTCCGCATCATGGTGTGACTGATTTACCCACTTTACTAGCATATCGAGTCGGTTGTTTAAGTTGTGTGCTTTGGGCGGTGTGTGAACCACTTCATGATCATTATTTTCAACCATAACATCGTCCGTGGTTCGGATAACACCCGGTTTGTATTTATCATCTTCAATGCCTTCCACACCGATCTGATGAAGTTCCTCGATAAATTCAACCGAAAGAGCTTTGTTCCTATGCTCCCACGCAAACTTCATCATTCTGAAATTACCGAGAATCATTTTTTCATCAAGGCTTCTAGGCTTTCTCGCCCTTTTCAACATGTCTTTTGCAACTTTCGTTGTGGTGGCTGCACCTTCTAGCTGACTACTGCTAATGGCTTCGTCTTCAATCAGGTCATTTAATAAATAATCTAGATGTTTTTGCTCACCGATCTTGTTACACATCCACTCCAATGCGGCGGTTGTTGTATTTCGATCCGTCTCACTGATCGCTTTTTGGATAGTGGGAGTCATGAATAAAGTAGCAGGTACTAAGCGCTTCCCAAGAAAGGAGTCATAAACATCTTGCGATTGTCTTTGTCTGGCTTCTTTTAGCAATGACCAAACTAATGTTGGGTTCAACTGCTTGGGTAATCTATGTTTGAGCTCATCAAAATGGAGATATCGCCCTTTAACGTCTATCGATGAGAGATAGCTCGTATAACCAACCACCAACACCCCATTGTTATAAACTTTCGTGATAGGGTTTTCTATTAAGTCTTTAGGGGGTGAAGTAATCATAGCTATCTCAAAAATAAGAATAATTAAGATAAAGATAACAAAGAAAGAATCAACTGTCTCAAAAAAACACTTTTTTGAGACAGTTGATTCTTTCTTAAACTAAGGACTTCTTACAAGAGAGCGCAATGATAAGTTAGCAGGCAATATCCGCACACTGATAGGGCAAAGCCGTCAGCAACTGGTTAGCACAATGAATAGTGCACTGACCAACCTCTACTGGCACATTGGCAAGCGTATTCGTAGTGAAATATTGTAAGACGAAAGAGCAGCCTACGGTGAACAAATTATTTCTGCATTGGCAAGGCAGTTAGAAAGCGATTATGGCCGGGGCTTTTCCAGCAAAAACCTGCGTCATATGCTGCGTTTTGCTGAAGCCTTCCCCGAATTTGAGATTGTCTCCGCAGTGCAGAGACAATTGAGCTGGACGCATTTTAAAACAATCATCTACTTAGACGATTCACTTAAGCGCGACTTTTATCTGCAAATTTGCCAACAAGAAGGTTGGAGCACTCGCACACTGCAAGAGCGGCTCGATTCACAATTGTTTGAGTGCACAGCACTGTCTAAACAGCCTGAAGCCTTACTCGAACAAGAGTTGGCTCACTATCTTGCGCCTTCGTTTGTATTAAAAGATCCCTACTTAATGGCAGCGAGATCGTTGTACTAAGGCCCCCTAGCAATGAAAGGTACTTTGCCCGTAAAATAAAACCTTGACTCATTTCTCTACTTTCAAGGTTTTCATGACGAAATTCACACTCCCCAAAGGACTGACAGAAGCACTTAAAAGTGGTCAATTAATTCCGTTCGTTGGGGCAGGGGTTTCCATGTCTGTCAAAAAGGCTGGCTCCCAAGAATCTCTTTTTCCTAGCTGGGGCGCGTTATTAGAGAGGAGTGCTGTGACAGTAAGAGATAACGGTGACAAACCGACAGCAGATCTTATCAAAGCATTCCTTGCCAGAAATAAAGATGACGCTTATCTACAAGCCGCTACCTATGCTCAGGAAGCATTAGGAAATCACGAATGGAATACTTTTCTAAAAGAACAACTTTCATTTACGAAAGACCAATGTGAAACGTCAAGTCTGGCATTAGCGCAGTCTATCTGGCGGTTAAATTGTCCGCTCATCATTACGACTAACTACGACAAAGTATTAGATTGGGCTTGCCCAATGTTGGCAGACCTAAATCACTGGGATATTGAAGCTGCTCATGAACAAGCAAACTCACTTTCAACCAAACTAACTCAGCATACTGTTTGGCATTTGCATGGTCGTATTAGCAATGCAAATAACCTTATACTAACTCCAGACGGCTACACGCATTTATACAGTGAAAATAAAGACCAGCAAAAATACGCAGCAGCACTAGCCACACTAAAAACATATTTCATCACTAACCGGTTTATTTTTATTGGTTTCAGCTTTGACGATGTGGTTTTTGCTGGTGCCCTACAATCCGTCAGCAAAATCTTTGATAAAAATACTCCAAAGCATTTTGTTCTAATTAAAGAAAATCAACGTGAAAGAATAGAAAAACTTGGATTGCCTTTAATTCCTGTCAACTATGAAAACCACGAGGATTTGCCCGCGTTATTGAACCAGCTGGCCAGCCATGCTGAACGAGTGAATCAGAACGAACAGTCAGAGCCTGTCGGAACAAATACCTTACCGACAACCATTTCGCCAGCACCAAACACCAAACCTAATTTTGATATCAACAATCCGGTTTTTAATCTGCCTTTTCGGTCAAAAGGGGAAGGTGTCGTCGGTAGAGAGCAGGTTCTACAAGATCTGAGAACACAACTTGTTTCAGGACAACAAACCAGCATTGGCCATGCGGCTTCTTTTAATGGCATGGGCGGTTTAGGGAAAACCCAGCTCGCCGTTGAGTACGCGTATCGATATAGAGATAAATACCCCACTGGAGTCATGTGGATTGCTGCGGATCAGGACATCTCTACCCAGTTAGTCACCATGGCGAATAACGCCAAGTGGTTTTCACCCCATTTGGAAACGGCAGACTTGCTAGCAAAAGCACGAGAGAAACTACAAAACAGTTCAGATTGCTTAATCATTTTTGATAACGTCGAAAGCAAAGAACAAATTCAAGACTACTTACCCAATGTAAACGCAGCACCTCATCTATTAATCACCAGCCGAATGAATACGATCGGCGGTTTTACCGTGCTGCCGTTAACGCTTTTGAGCGACGAAGAATCCGTTGAATTGTTGCTAAAAGAAGCGAACCGCGAACACCTTGAATTATCAATCGAAGACAAGCGAGTTTGCCAAGACATTGTGGAAACTTTAGGTCATTTACCTCTCGCTATTGAGCTGGCAGGTGCCTACCTAAAACGACTTCCAAGCGTTACCTTTGCAAACTACAAAACCCTATTACATTCCAGTTTAGACAAAGCCTTAACCGCTAAACACCACGCCAGTTTTACCAATCACCAAAAAGGACTGTTTGGCACTTTAACACTGACAGAGCGAGAGATAGAACAATCACCGCTTATAGAAGAAGTTTTACGCCTGCTGAGCTGGAGCGCCACGGCCTCCATGAGCACGTCATTAATGGCAAGTTTATTGGACGTTTCGGAAGACGATTTAATTGAGCCACTGGCGCTTGGGGTAGAGTTAAAACTTTTATCCACCACAGACCATACTCGCTACGCTATTCACCGATTACTGAAAGAAATACAGCGGGAGTTGCACCCATTAGACAATATGCAGGCATGGGGACAAACCGTTTGCCTGCTCATGATTGGCTGGTTTGAAACACGCAAAGATGAATTTTCAGATCTAAAAGACTACCAAGCTGAAATAGACCATCTAGAGAATTGGCAAGCCTTAGCGAGCAAACACCAGTGGCCGCAAGCCATCGCACTTATCTGGTTACAAGCCTATCCATTATGGCACCTAGGTCAGTACCAACAAAGTGAAACCCTATTGCTAACAGCATTAGACCTATTCAAACAGACACACACGACAGAAAACAAAGACAACCAGCTATTAAAAGCCCATTTATTGGCCGATTTAGGGGCAATAAATGACCACCTAGGTAAGTCAAATCAAGCGCTGAACTATAGTAAAACGGCACTGGATATACGGCTCACCTATTTAGATGAAAAACACCCAGATGTCGCCAAAAGCTATGGCAATATTGGCACTACCTACGGTGAGCTGGGAGAGCATGAAAAAGCATTAGAAAACCAAAAAATAGCCCTAGAGTTACTGCTAGAACTGCACAGCGAAAAACACCGTGATGTCGCCGCAACCTACAATAATATTGGCGGTACCTACGGTGAGCTGGGGTTGCATGAAAAAGCCCTAGAAAACAAAGAAAAGGCACTTCATTTACTGATAGAACTGTTCGACGAAAAACACCCAAATGTCGCCACAGCCTACGACAATATTGGCTTAAACTACGGTAAGCAAGGGTTGTATGATCAAGCACTGGAAAGGCACGAAAAAGCCCTAAGTTTACGGCTAGAACTCTTCGACGAAAATCACCCCGATGTCGCTCGAAGCTACCACAATATTGGCGGGACCTACCGTGAAATGGGGTTGCATGACCAAGCACTGGAAAACGAAGAAAAAGCCCTACGTTTATGGCTAGAACTGTTCGACGAAAATCACCCAGATGTCGCCGACAGCTACAACAATATTGGCTGGACATACGGTGAAATGGGGTTGCATGACAAAGCTCTAGAAAACGAAAAAAAAGCCCTAGAGTTACGGCTAGAAATACTCTGCGAAAAACACCCCGATGTCGCCAACAGCTACAATAATATTGGCGGCGCCTACCGAGCGTTACGACGTTATCCGGAAGCCTTAACTCATAGTAGAAAAGCGTTCGAAATATTTCTATCGCTCTATACAACTAACCCAACTGATTTACTTAATGCTATGTGGGGAATAGTAAATACCTTGCTGGCGCAAAAGCAATTTGGACGTGCCTTGACAGAATTGGATGCATTAAAACCACTGGCAAGCGCAAACAAAAAAATTAAAATTGAAATATTAGAACTACAAAGCCATATCAAACAAACAGGCGCGAAATCTGGCTATAGATTCAATAACCCGACTAAAAAAACCAATAAACGAAAACCAAAGCGGCGTTAATCAAATCGAAATCTGGACACCGTCCAAGCATCAAACTCAGTAGACAGTTTAATGGCTTGCGGATCTCTTAACCCAAGGTTGTGAAAGCTCAGACTATACGAAAGGCCTTTACAAGAAAACACAATGCTATTATTTGTCATAGAAAAAACACTGAAACGCTAAAGGAGGCAATAATTCGATGACATTATCTAAACGTGAAGACTTCCGAAACAAGGGTGTTCTTAAGCTTGCCAATGTCATTGATATTGAAAAAATCGTCGAAGTGCAAAGCCATCTTTGGCAAGAAGTGAAGAGCAAATTTGGCATTGACATCGACGAACCCAGTACATGGTTTACCAACCCAAGCAATCCTATCGGAGACGCTCGTGCAAAACGCCTAAACGGAATGGGGTCGATTATGCGAGAGCTCAAAGCGTCAGGGAAATTAGATGAAATAGAGAGCGTAATACAATCGGCGATTGATCAGGTATTTGGTGCTCACGCTTGGCAACCGCTAGATCTTTGGTATTCTTTGTTAAGCTTTCCAGGCTCAGAGTCGGTTTGGAATGTGCCTCATCAATCTTGGCACTGCGATGAACCTGCTGTAGTGGGAGATGCCGAGCAGTGGAGCCTGTTTGTTTTTGTATTTCTCGATAATGTCACTGCCGATATGGGGCCAACAACGGTCGTATCTGGCTCTCACCGCCGTGCGGAGCGTCTTGCCAAAACACTCGGTACACAGAATCACGAAGCCTTGATAAACGCTTTTGAATCAGTGAACAGCGGATTGTTTGAGAATCCAGAAGAGGTCACCCTATTACCCATGGATCAGGTATTAGAACCCCTTGTTCAAGAGGATCCTTGGTTCCAAGCGCTGGTTAAAGAGGGTTCCCCTGATCAGAGAATTCAACGATTCATAGCAGAAGGCAATTCGCTGCATGGCATCGAACAAAAGGTTGTCACATTGACCGGTGCCGCAGGCGATATCATCGTATTTGATCCGCGCTGTCTACACACGTTTTCGGCCAATGTTTCAGGCCTTCCTAGACAAGTATTGCGACTCGACTTTAGACGCCAATTATAACCTACCGCAAACGCTATGATTTCCCGTAAAATACAGCATTCATTCTATTCTTCCCAAGGCTTTCATGACAACAATGACACGCAACGACGAACAAGCAGATCAACCCGATGAGACATTAGACAATGCGAGAAACGCGTTTGAAATCAGCTTGTCTAACTTCTCTTCTGATCACACGGAAGTAGTTGCGAATATGCACAGAGTGGTTGAAATATTGCTGGCCAAAAAACAGTTTGCCGAGGCATTAAAAGAAATCGAGCAGTTAAAGGCACTGGCGGCTTCGAACAAAAAGATCAAAATCGCCATGCTTGAGATGAAAGGTCGAATCAAACAGGTTGGCGCTAGATCAGGTTTTCGATCCAGAGCCACCAAAAAATATACGACGAAAAAACCTAAGAAAGTTTAATCGAAGCGAAAACTAGACGCCGTCCAACCACCAAACAGTCCTTCGTCATGATACACGCAAGTGGCTTTGCCATTTTCTGCCGCGCCAAGAGCGACCATTAGCGGAATCAAATGATCTTCTCTTGGATGACAAATTCGCGCATACGGCGCTTTGTCCCACTCCATTAGGCTCGCAGTGCGTTCTGTTGGCTCAGACGCTAGCAAGGTTTCTTGCAACCAAGCATCAAACTCCATAGAAGGTCTGATGGCTTGTGGGCCTCTTAAGCCAAGGTTATGAAAACTCAAACCGCTGCCCACAATCAGTATGCCTTCGGCACGTAATGGCGCCAAAGCTCGGCCTAATGCCATATGCTCTTCCGGGTTTAGGTTGGATTTTAAAGACAGCTGAACCAATGGCATGTCGGCCTCTGGATACATCACCGCCATTGGCGCAAAAGCCCCATGATCGAAGCCTTTCTTATCATCCAAATCCACCGGAAAGCCCGCTCCTTTAATCAGCTCAGCAACACGCGCCGCCACGTCAGGTGCGCCTGGGGCTTGGTATTTCACTTCATAGGTATGCGCAGGAAAACCGTAGTAGTCATATTCCATTCCCGGTGCCGAGTTAGACTGAACACCAAAGGTTTTACACTCCCAGTGACCTGAAATCATCAAAATGGCTTTGGGCTTTTCTGGCAACTCTTGCGTCATGCGCACTAAAGACGCTTCAAGATTGGAAAACATGGCGCGCATGTCAGGGATGTAGGGCCAAGGGCCGCCGCCGTGGGAAATAAAATAAGTGGGTAACATCATTTTTCACCTCTAAAACTAGAATAATTAGCCAACACCAAAAGCGGAATTGGCTTTATTTGATGAGCTCAGTCTAGGCTTGCAGCCCAACTTGATCAATATGACTCCAGTTAACCCACTTTTTCTTTTTGATTAATAATTAAATAAAAAACCTTTCATACTTCTTTATTATGAAAAAATACTTTGCGAAGATCCTACCCCATTAGAGTCATCCGTTGGCTTTCTCATAAGTATATACCCGCAGCCGATGACCATCTGGATCAAGCGCGGTAAAAGTCGTCCCGAAATCCATGACAGTTGGCTCTTGAATAATGTCGACGCCCAACTCTCGCCACTTTATGTAGTTAATTTGCAAGGTAATCAGGTTATCCAGTGAAAGCGCCACTTCCATACTGCCCGCGGGCACATCCGTGGCGGTTGGCAAAACATCTTCTCGTGCCCACAAACCAAACTTCGCGCCGGTTTCTGAAACAAACAAAGCAAAGCTTTCGGTCGCTTCTACCGGTTCGCGCTCAAATAAAGGGCGATAAAAATCCACGCTGCGATGTACATTATCCACATATAGGATGGTGAAATTTGAAAGATCCATACTGACATTCCTATTCGCTGTTGAGATTTCACATTAAAAGTGTAGTACTTCCCATCAAGCTTTGGCTCGATAAAGTGAATGTAAACAAGCAGAGTGTCAGATCTTGTCAGCAGTGGCACTATATAGAGGATATTTTGCTAAAAATAGTGTGAACTCATACAGTATTTCCACCCTCCCTTTTCGAACAACATACTTGTTACTAAGAAACACACACATTTCTTTGAATACCAATATTCTCAATGGTGCCTTCTAAAACATCACCGGCTTTTAAAAATCGGTTATAGTGGGAACCATTGCCAGAAGGAGATCCAGTAATCAGGATATCCCCAGGCAGCAGTTGAATGCGTGAGGATAAATACTCAATCAGCCGAGTAATGGGGAAAATCATGTCCGAGGTACGCTCATTCTGCATCACCTCACCGTTCAGTTTCAGGGTAATCAGCAGATTCTGCGGGTCTTCCACCAAGGAGGCAGGCACAATATAAGGCCCAATCGGGGTATAGGTAGGGCAGGATTTGCCCATCACCCAGTCGGTGCCAATGGCTTTAAGATCCTTACGATGAATCAGTTCACGGTTGGAAATGTCATTGGCTATGGTGTAACCGGCCACATAGTCCAGGGCGTCTTCTTGCGATACATGAAATGCAGGCTTACCAATCACTACCGCCAGTTCCAGTTCCCAGTCTGGCTGCTCCACATTGTCCGGCACAATAATGGGGTCAAACGGCCCTGTGATGGAGGATTGCAGCTTGCTGAAGATATATGGAAAGCCATTTTTCGCCCGCTCGTTCATCAGGTTTTCCGCGTAGGCGCGGCGTACCTCTTCGCTCTCTCCTGCCACCGCCGGGTCATTGGACTGATCGACGATCAGATCCACCACATGCTTGTGATAGTTGGCCCCAGAGCAGAGGAACTGGCGGGGCGTCACCGGAGCATGAACTTTTAACAAAGCCACATCAATAGGGGTTGCCGGCAAAGCCTTTTCGTCCACCAAATGGCGACTGACATAATCCGCTATCTTAGCCAGAGCCGGCGCATTTTGGGGCCAATATTCAAACACCGAAAGCATGGAGTCTGTGCCCCGTAACGCCACACCTAACTGGCTGTTAAGTGTCTCAAGTGCCGTCAGGGCAATGACTTTATCCCTGATCACAAGACCTGGAAATGCAGGCGATCCAGCCACTGAAAAGGTCCCCAGCGCGTAAGCTGGGGTCGTATTTACTGTCATAACTCTTTCCTTTCAAGGTTGCTATCAGGTGCGTGCAGACATCGCCGCTTCAATCAGCGCAGCGACCGACTCATCCTGTTTAAATCCCACCGCAAGGGCGGCACTGTTATCAATCGGTGGATAAGCACCAAAGGCTTTTTCCAACCCTTCATCCGGCTCATAGCGAATACAGTCCCGGCAATCTTCACCAAACAAGTCGGCCAGTCCATCCACTAGCTGTGCCATGGTTAAACGCATGGCCGGCAGGGTATACACCCGTCTTTCATCCAGGCTGGTTGAGGGCATTTGCGCGCCGTGAATCAGGTTTTCCACACAGCAAGGAACCGACATCCACCAGGCCACAGCTTGGCTTGAAACCGGACAGACAAATTCTTCTTTGGCAGATAGCTTCCAGAAAATATTGCTCATAAAGGCGGATAACAAGCCTGACGGACTGGGTGGTCTGGCCACAATACCAGGCAGGCGCACTGAACAACCTTTGATCCAGCCCTTCTGGCTGTAATCTTCAATCAGTATTTCCCCAACTAATTTATGGGTGCCGTAACTGAGTTTGGGTTTAAGGGGCGTGCTGTCATCCACCAAAGCAGGCAGATCCGAACCATACACGGCAATGGTGCTGGTGAACACAAACCGCGGACAATGGCCCTGCTCACGCAGAATTTCCAGCAAGGCCAGGGTAGCTTGCAGGTTGACATCCAGGCCCAACTTATAGTTTTTCTCCGCTGCACCGCCCGGAATACTGGCCAGATGAAACACCACGTCCGGCTGATTCTCTGTGGCCTGTTGCAGTACCCGACTATCGGCAATACTGCCTTCAATGACTCTAAGGCGGGCATCCTCTGGCAGCCCCTCACCTGAGATATCTACCACAACAAGCTCTGTCACTGTGCCAAGAGGTTCACCGCTTTGCGGGTCCGGGAAATGGCCAGCCAACAGACGTTTGGTTAACTCACGACCAACAAAGCCATTGCCGCCAGTGACGAGTATTTTCATGAGCGACTCTCCGACTGCACCATTTTGTGCTCGATGGCACCAAATAAAGAACGGCCATCTCGGGCAAACATTTCAAATTTCAATTGATCACCAAATTTCAGGAACGGAGTAACAGACTCGCCTTTTTCCAGCACTTCAATGGCGCGGCGCTCCGCCAGACAAGCCGACCCCACTTCCTGGTAATTCTTATTGGAAAAGGTGCCTGTGCCGATAATGGTGCCAGCGGTTAAATTACGGTTATAGGTAATGTGGCGAATGATCTCGGCCATGGAGAAATCCATCTCCCGGCCATTGGGCTGGCCGAACCATTTGCCGTTTACCGCAACATGCAGATCCAGATGGACCCGACCATCATGCCAGTCATCACCTAATTCATCCGGGGTAACCATCACAGGAGCAAATACGGTGGCGGGTTTGGCCAGAATAAAACCAAAGCCCATCTGCAATTCCCGGAATAAATGGGTACGCATGCTGACGTCATTGAAAAGCGTCAGCAGGATAACATGATCAAGAATCTTCTCTTCTGGACAGCCCATGGGTACATCGCTTAATACCACCCCAATTTCCCCTTCAAAATCAGCATTATCCGCTTCATCAGGGAATTCATAATCTTCACAGGGGCCTTTGAAATCGTCGCTCTGACGCTGGATCAGTACCGGAATGCCGGGCTGTTTTTCCACCGTCAGTTTATAGGCTTCTTCCATAATATTACCGTGGTTTAAAAAAGCCGAGGCATCAATAAACTGAGAAGTACGCGGTAAAGGCGCCATCAGATCGCCACTGTTAAAAGCAAAACTGTCCATCTGATTACCCGAGTTCAGGGCCAGATATTCTTCTTCCAGACGGGGTTTTATCTCATCCCAAGCAGCAATGGCCTGGCTTAGGGTCTGTGCTGCTTTGGCAAAGGTGACCCGGCTCAGATCACGGCTGACCATCAGCAGTCGGCCATCTTTACTACCATCTCTTAGGCTGGCTAATTTCATAGGATTTCCTCTTGTTATTTTTCATTTGGATAACGCTAAAAAGCTCTCTTACCAGAGTTCAGGGCACTCCATTAGCTCGATCAGGTTACCGGCCACATCCCGGATAAAGGCCATTTCTGTGCCTTGGATTTTTTTCTGAAATACGATGTCAGCCCCCTTTTCTTTAAGGCTTGCTACTGTCCCTACCACATCTTGTACTGATAGACAGATGTGCTTGTTGCCGTGGGTTTTTACATCCTGATTGGGAAAACGTCGGTCATCCGGCAAAGGGTTGCTATTTTCCACCTGAAAGAGTTCGAGGCGAAAATCACCATTGCGGATAAAGGCCACATCGGCGGGGATAATAGCCATGTAAACTCGGGATTCGAGTTCAAATCCGAGCATGGAGTGATACCACTCTAAGGCCGCATCCATATCCGGAACGCTGACGCCTAAATGGTGAGGTTTGATTGCTAAATTGGTCATAGGGCTTCCTTAAGACAACGGACGACCGCCATCGACACCAATCACGCAGCCGGTGGAAAAGGTTAAATGGGTGGCTACCACTTGCACCGCTGCGGCAATTTCCTCAGGCGCTGCCAGACGACGCAGGGGCGTTTTTTCCGCCTGTTGGTCACGCCAGGTCACATCCATTTGTTTAACGAATTCCGTATCCACCAGACCAGGAGACACAGACACCACCCGCACCTTGGGTGCCAAGGCTCGGGCCAGTGACTTGGTCATATTATTGACGGCGGCTTTGGAAGCGCAGTACATCACATTGCTGCCCATGGCAGTGTCGGCCGCGATGGAAGAAATATTCACCACCAGACCGTTATCATGCTTTTCGAGTAAGGAACGAAAGGCTCTTACCATGACAAAAGGCCCCCGCACATTGGTAGCCAAAATCTGATCAATCAGCTCATCATCCAGCCCGCTAAGGTCATCATGGGCGACAAATCGGGTGGCACCGGCACAGTTCACCAGAATATCGCAGCGGCCGTAGTCCGCTGCCACCTGCTGAGCCAATTGTTCGATAGTCGCACTGTCAGTGACCGGCGCCGCCAGGGCGCAATGTTGTTGACCAGCCTCTGTGGGTAGGTCATTGACGACCGCCTGGGCAGATTCCCGGGAGCGGTTATAGCCGACGATCAGACTGGCTCCCGCCGCCGCCAACTGCTGGCAGATAACGGCCCCAAGGCCGCCACTGCCACCGGTCACCAAAGCCACTTTTCCGCTTAGAGGAGCACTCATGGTTGCTCCTTAACCCAAACGACGGATACGGATATCCGCCTGTTCTTTATGGCCCAGCATGTGTTCCAAATCACACAGGCGAGAACAGTGCTCACCCACTTTTACGGAGGCTTCATCGCTCAAAATACGTTGGTAGGTGTGGGTTTTAATGAATTTTCCCACCCAGAGTCCGCCGGTATAACGGCCAGCTCCCTGTGTCGGTAAGGTATGGTTAGTGCCAATAACTTTATCGCCATAAGCCACATTGGTTCTTGCGCCAAGAAACAGGCCACCGTAATTGGTCATACGCTCCAAAAACCAGTCTGGGTCTTTAGTCATCACCTGTACATGTTCAGAACAGAGTCGTTCTGATTCTTGCAGCATCTCTTCATCGCTATCGCAGAGGATGATTTCGCCATAATCGCGCCAGGAAACACTGGCAATATCACGCGTTCCCAGCCGTTCCAGTACTTTTTCTATCGCCGCAGGCAATTCTTCGGCAATTCGGCTACTGGTGGTCACACAATACGCTGGTGAAGTGGGGCCGTGTTCCGCTTGCCCTAGAAGATCGACTGCCACCAGCTCGGCATCCACTGTGTCGTCACAAATCACCATGGTCTCGGTAGGACCGGCAAATAAATCAATGCCCACACGACCAAATAGTTGGCGTTTGGCTTCAGCCACAAAAGCGTTACCCGGGCCGACAATCATGTCGACTCCGGCGATGGACTCCGTGCCAATCGCCATGGCAGCAACCGCTTGTACACCACCTAGGCAATAGATTTCATCGGCTCCAGCCAGATGCATAGCAGCGACAATTTCCGGGCAGGGTTTGCCATTAAATGGAGGTGCACAGGCGATCACGCGTTTTACTCCAGCCACCTTCGCAGTCAACACGCTCATATGAGCCGAGGCAATCAGAGGGTATTTCCCACCTGGGATATAACAACCAACGGAATTGACTGGGATGTTTTTGTGCCCCAGTACCACGCCGGGCAAGGTTTCAATCTCAACATCATGCATCGTGCTTTTCTGAATCTGGGCAAAACGACGGATTTGTGCCTGAGCAAATTTAATATCGTTCAACGCCTGTGAGCTCAATGCATTCATGCACGTATCAATTTCTTCCTGTGTCAGACGAAAAGTTTCTGGGCTCCATTTATCAAACTTTTCAGAATACCCTCGAACCGCCTGATCACCATTTTGTTCAATATCGCTAATGATATTTTCAACAGTTTCACGAACACTGGCATTGATAGAGGCTTTTGTATTAGCGGACTGTCCTTGTTTTAAATAGCGAATCATTATGTTTTTCTCCTTAAGGAAGAGGCAAATGTTAATAAAAGTTTATTCAGATGGGTCAACCACAATCAGCAGATAACCAATGACATAACAGCAGGGTTTAGGCTGGAGAGGACAAATGAAATCAAGTAAAGACGATAGGATCTTTGTCAGCCGATTAAAAATATTATTCATGATGAATCCCTCTTATTTTATTTATTGATAGGATTGGATAATGTTTATAGTGAAACCGTTTAAAAACGGGGTTGTTTTAGAAAACCACTCCACCATCTGTGTTAATGACCTGACCACTGATGAAGTCAGCATCTCGGGAAATTAAAAAGCTCAACACGCCACATAAGTCTTTAGGCACGCCGTTACGCTTAACGAGTTGTCTTTCCAATACGGAGTCGAATAGAGACTGAGGAAGATTTTTTTGGGATGATTCGGTACGGGTTAATCCTGGAGAAATAGCGTTTGCCGTTACACCATAGGAGCCAAGTTCAGCTGCCAAAGCACGGGTTAAACCGATGCCAGCCATTTTGGTGGTGATGTAAGCAGTAAAGTTTGGCATGGGGGTGCCGGTTGTGCTGGAAGCTATTTGAATAATACGACCAAATTCTCTTTCAATCATGCCGATAGAAAATTTCTTAGCCAGAATAAAAGAGGCTTCCACGTTCACCGCTTCAAAGCGTTTCAGGTGGTCAACCGTGAGCTCTTCAAACGGCACTAATGGCATATAGGCCGCGTTATTAACCAACACATCACAGCGGCCAAAACGCTCAAGAACATGCTCAGCAAATGCCTCCACAGCAGAATTATCAGTTAGGTCGACTGTTCTGTAATAAGGATCACAGCCTAAGTCTCTAAGTCTAGAAACAAGATTTTCATTCTGATCTATATCAGTAAGTGCTAATTGATAGCCAAGCGATGCTAGATGAAGCGCAAAGCTCGACCCTAATGCACCAGCGGCACCTGTAATAACCACAACTTGATGGGTTTGATCCAAAAAAGAACTCAAGATATGTACTCCTATTTATTTTTATTGAGTCACTGTTCTCTTCTTAAGACATGTGTGCATGTCGTTATAACAACACCATAAAGTGCATTTATACATCTGTTAAATCGTTTGTATTGATCTTATGTATCTACCGAAGAGATAGTTAGATAAAATGTTTTACATAAAAGCTCTAGTGCGAATTAAATCGAAAGATGTACTTTTACAATGCAAAAAAATAGCCCTTAGAAAGGGCTATAAAAGGGAATGAAAACAATTTGATGAATTATTTATCTGAAGGCTGTAACCATAGATTTCTTGCGCCTATAGGCATCATCTTCATGTACCTTTGAAGCCCCTGTACTTTTCCATCAAAATAGCGAGCCATTTCAGCAACAAACATCGTACTCTTCATTTCTTTCAGTACAGGTGTAAACGCTTTTTCTGTGCCACTATTAGGATCTCTCATTTGCTTAGGTAGATTCTCAAAGCCTTGCCTGATCTCTTCTGGTACAAAAGTAGACTCTGACCCTGCTTCAATAAAACTTGGAAAGACAATCCCTGGTACCGTACCAAAACTCACCACTACACCACGCTCTTCATCAACAATGATATGGGTATATTTAGATTCAGGCCTTTGATCAAAGGTACAAGGAACGGAAACGCCATGCCCTAAAGGACGGTCTGTTGCTAATTTATCTCCTGGCATTAATACTTTTAACGCGTCAGGGTTTTCAATAACACGCCCTCCCATTTCGACGAGCTCACAATCGGCTGATTCTTTCGGAGTGGGATAACTTCGGTCATAAGCACTTCTGCCTAAATACTCCAGTTCTTTTCGACTAGGCAGTTGGCTTTCAGACACTTTTTTAGACCAAGCAGGTGGTAAGTGACTCAATTCATTTGGAGCAAACTTTAATCCAGACTCTCCTTTTGATCGGCTTAAATACAACTCTATTTCCGATATATATTGGTTTTCCACTTTAATTCGACCAAATAGAATGGATGGAAGACCACTCTCAAAGACCTCAGCAACAATGAATGCCTCTCCCGTTTTAGGGTCAATAACATACTGATCGGGATTCGGTTTTGTAAAATCCGTAATTGTTCGCCAAAGTGCCGTCATTTCTGGTGCAGCGGGAGTACCGTTTTCCGTAAATCGATACCAGCGTGCCAATGGAAGGTCTTTTCGACTATGCTGTTTCATAGACACTAACAGTTTATCCACCATACCGACTAAACAATTACGATCGCAAGTCTTCGTTTCACTCGCATAAGAAACACTATTACCAGACAAGATTAATCCTATACAGAGGATTAAAGTGCGTAGATTTTTTTTCATTTCTATTTCCTTCTTGTTATTTTTTTAAGTTAGATACCCAGTGGTAACATGGCAACAACACCAACAACCCAACCATCGTCGGGAACAGTAGACGCTGAGCTGGATTTTGACGTATCGGGGTTTTGGATGTACTCGATGACAGGCTGGATGATCAGCTTATCTTTTATTTTGAAAGCAGCGCTCACTTCGTAACGGAATTCATCACTGGAAGTCATAACAGCATCACCACCGTTAGACACCCTTAAATCTCTTTGATATAGCAAAGTAGATTCGTTAATTTTGATGTAGTGCACTTTGAAGGTTAGTTGAGAGAAGCTGATATTCTCGCTACCAAGATCGGTAGGATTGGTTATATACAACCCTGTCGAACTTCCCCATGATATGGGTTTTGCTGAGCTATATGAATGTTCTAGAGAAGAGAAGAAATAAAGACCTCTCTCTCCACCAGCAATTTTTTTATTGAGTTTTGCAACAAACCCATAATCACTGCTGTACTCTTTTGCCGTATCATCAGTCAGAACAACCGATGTCCCTTTTGTTGAGTAGTAAGGGTCACTATAAGTTGCATCGGAATAATAAGATGTCAGCTCAAGGCTGAGCGGAAATTTTGAACTGTCGTCAGAAGCATACTTCACTCCTCCTAGATAAAAACCACCATTTCTATCCTGTCGATTAAGAACATCCCAACCATTATTCGAAACCAAACTGCTATAACCAAGTACATCTTGATAGCCCGCCCTGATATCCCAGTTAGGCGTTAATGCATAACTAAAATGGATTCCAAGACTTCCTGTACTTGCATCGGGCACACCTGAATCCCACTTAACTAAAGGGTCTGTCGCAGAAAGATCTAACCCGCTGTTGATCATAAAAAAATTACGTTGCAGGTTAATTTTCCCAAACTCTATATTTAACTTGTTATTCAAAAACTGATTTTCATAACTGAGTAGTGAAAAGACAGGCACGCTATCTGCAGAGTGTTGTGGAGATTGGTCTCCACCTAAATAGCTTGAAGCATAAGTATCAAAATTATCCCCTTCTGAATGAGGATATTTATAGGGAAACAATGTTGCTTCAACGTTTAATCGCCCAGCGCCATCCTCTACGATTTTATTAAGATCAATAGCAAAGTTGTTGATGAGAAGTGTTTGACTACCATATGAGTTTTCATCCACCCCCGTACTCACGTTATTGAATAGTGTTCCAATAGCTAAGGATACTACGAATAAGTCAGACAATTCTGGTCTGACTTGTTCTGCTTGACGGCAATTCGTCAATTGTGCCAATTAGGCGTAGTTTTCCACCATTACGCTGTCCTGAGCAGCTAAGAATCCGTTATTTGGACGGATTAACCCCGTGCAGAACGTATCATCAGATCTACTCGTAACAAATTCCCAAGCGCAAACAGCACCGCAAGCTTGTTGTCATTTTTAGACAGTCCTTTGTAGACGACTTTGCGAAACCCAAACTGACATTTCAATATTCTAAACGGGTGCTCGACTTTCGCTCTGATACTCGCCTTTAAGTATTCCGTTCGGATCAGCTGCTTGTTGAGGCGAGGGTGCTTTTTCCAAGCACGTATCTTGCTAGGCATCTCTGCGACTAACCAATCGACATTCTTATCTTTTGTTTCTGTGCGCTTTTCTACACCACGGTAGCCCGAGTCCGCCGAGACAAATGATTCATTTCCATGAAGGAGCTCTGGCAACTGGTTCAGGTCGTGATCATTGGCCGATGTGGTGGTGAAGCTGTGTATTAAGCCGAGTTTTGCATCCACACCAATATGAGCTTTTAATCCAAAGAACCACTGCTTACCTTTTTGCGTTTGGTGCATTTCGGGATCACGCGCATTGGATTTATTCTTGGTGGAACTCGCTGCCTCAATAATCGTCGCATCAACGATTGTCCCTTCTTTAAAGTAGATGCCGGAGTCAGACAGCCATTTGTTTACTTCTTTGAAGAGTTTACGACCCAGTTTGTGCTTCTCAAGCAGGTGACGGAAGTTCATGATAGTCGTGTGGTCAGGGATCGCACCCTCTAACGATAAGTCCGCAAACAGCCGCATTGAGGTGATCTCGTAAAGTGCATCTTCCATTGCTGGATCACTCATGTTGTACCAGTTCTGCATAAAGTGAATGCGTAGCATGGTAGCGAGAGGGTATGGACGCCGACCATTGCCAGGTTTTGGGTAGAACGGTTCAATTTGAGCTTCAAGTTGCTGCCATGGAATCAGCTCATTCATCCGGCCAAGAAAAAGCTCTTTACGGGTTTTACGGCGTTTGCTGGTGAATTCGGTATCGGCGAATGAGAGCTGGTTCATGTCGTTCGGTCATGCGGTAATGATCAGATGGGTATTGTCTCATATTGGAGACTTAATCGCAGTTTCCCTAACCCTCGATACTCAACCCCCTGTTCGGCCATTTTTTCCCAAAATGTTTTTTCATTTTCGTTTGATGTTTTATCAGCGGTACTTTCGGCATAACTCACTGCCCATTGAGTACATAATATGATGCTCAAAATCGTTTTTCGGCTAAACACAATGATGCCCTCTTATTTTTATTTTAGTTTTACGATGTTGAAACTCTTATTGCTAAATGATCTAAAGTGCTGTCGTCCCTCCATCTATATTAAAATCGGCTCCTGTAACCCAAGTAGCTTCATCTGAAGCCAGATACACTGCAGCCCAGGCAATATCCTCTGGCTGTCCATGGCGTTTTATGATGGATTGCCGTGCAACGGCATCTTTAAACCCTTCAATATTTTCTAATGGGAATTGCGTGGCAGAGGTTTCTACTAAGCCAGGAGAAATAGTATTGGCACGAATCTGAAAAGGCCCTCCTTCCAGGGCCAGTTGCCGGGTCATTGCCAGAACAGCACCTTTACCAGCACAATGAGCTAGCGCTGGAGAAGGTTCAAACGCCACATGAGCATTGGCGGAGGCAAAGTTGACAATGGAACCACCCTGTTTTTTCAAATAAGGCCAAGCGGCTTGGCACAAGAGGAAGACAATATCGATTTCTCCCACCATGGTTTTGCGCCAATCACGCTCGTAGTCCATGTCTTCAATCCACTGAAATGCCCCAAAAGCACCAGCGTTGACCAGCGTATCCACCCTTCCATAACGCTCCATTACAGTGGATACCAAGGCTCTGACCTGATCAGGTTGCGTCAGATCACAAGTTATACTGTCCATGCTAAGTCCTTCCTGCTCTGCCAGAGCGAGACTTTCCTGTGCTGATGTGGGGTTAATATCAACCCCAATCACCAAAGCACCTTCACGGGCAAACAATAAGGCACAACTTTGACCAATACCGGAGCCAAAACCTGTCACAATAGCGACTTTATTCTGTAAGCGATTCATATTCTCACCTTCTTAGTCTTTGCTTCGAAAAGGTAAGGTCGCCAAAAAAGCCAGCTTTTTGATGCCCAGCATTTTTAACCCAGCACGGGCAGAACTAGGGTCAAGACGTGCTTCCATTGGCATAGTGCCAAAGCTTTTTCCCTTGATGATTAACTCATTGCCTATACAATCCATGGATTCCACACTCATGAGTTCTTCATCTGCTGGACCACGCAATACCATGCCTTGGTTAGTCTTTGTTTTTTGAATGGTTCGAGGGTCTGGCAAATCCGATCGAGCCCCTCCAGATACAGCGCCAAAGTCCATCCCTAGTTCTTCAAACATCTTAATCGCTGTTGCTCTCCCTGCCCCATAGACACCACCACCTGGATGCTGGAAAGGACCCGCCAGATAGAGATTTTCCACACCCGGCATAGTAAATTGCCCTAAATCCGGTGTGGGACGATGTCCGGCACTTTGATAGAAATACGGTGCAACGCCGTGTAGATCTCCGCGCATCATACTGTTGGGTGAACTACGTTCTAAATCGAGTGGACTCACTATAGAGCGGGCAATGATGTTGTCTGAAGTCAGGTTAGAAACAAACTTACGATAGTGTTCTAAAGACAGGTCTCCAATTTCTTCTTTTACCTCATCCCAATGGCGTCCATCTGCTAGGGTATAAGGGGCAAAGGTAATACCATGAAACATACCCGCCCCTTCTGGTACACGGGTTTTATCATTAATACTTTCATCACCTCCCGCGCACAAACGACGTTCAGTAATTTTTCCTCGGCGCAGTCCATCAAAATCATCCACCATTTCGCTAAGTTTGTCGGTGGCCATGAACTCCAGCATGGTAGCTTTACCAACTTCTTCACCCGCGAAGTATTGGACGTTTTCTTTCAGATCATAGTGGCTCACCATGATGCTAAACGGTGCCAAGGTAGCGCGCTCCGCCCGCTTCATAACGGGTTCCGGTACACCTTCAACAAACTTACGAATCACATGTGGATGAATAGCACCAATCACCGCATCCTTTGCCATAATGCTTTGACCATCGGACATTTCCACTCCAACCGCTTTTCCTCCACTGGTAAGAATCTTTTTCACTTCGCTGTTGCATCTCACCTCGCCACCATGGGATTCAATGCAGCGCACCAAAGATTCGGTGAGTTTGCCACTGCCACCAATAGGCTGAGAAACCCCGTAGGTGTGAATAATGCCCGGCATCAAAAGAACGCCCATCCCTGTTCCCAATTCATCTGGCGCTTGCAGATTTTCACTCACCAAACGCAAGAGATGGATTTTGATTTTATCGTTCTCATATAACTGGTTGACCAGATCTAGGCAGTCCCGATTCATATAATCCAGCATCAATCGACCTTCTTCGCTACGATCCAACATAGCGACTAATTCCCCTAAAGGAGGCGGAGGTGAATACAGTCCTGGCATAAACATAGTGAGGATTTGCTGGCTCATTTTCACAAAAGAGCGGTAAGTTTCCGCATCTTTGGGAGAGACTTTGGCAAAACACTCACAGGTTTTATCAATATCCTTATAGGTAAACAGAGTGGATTGATCGGGAAAGATTGTTGCATGAGGCACATCCGAATAGTGGTAGTTAAGTCCATGCTTGCTGATCAACCCCAGTTCGTCCTGGCGCAACATGGGATTACCCTGAATCATGATATGCACACTGGAGTGCTCATCATGCCAATATCCAGGGGTATTGAGTTGTTGTGTAGATACCCCTCCACCCGGATAAGGCTTGCGCTCCAGCACCAGCACCTTTTTCCCAGCTTTTGCCAAATATGCGGCAGCAACCAATCCATTATGGCCCGCCCCCATTGCAACAATGTCGTAATTCTTCATAATTTTTATTCTTCCATACAACTTCTAAATACATCTAAAACAGCTGTGTTTTTTAGTATAAAAACAATCAACGACAAAGCTTTTCACGAAGAAACAACAATATGCTTATTACTAAAAAACACTCTGCGACCCAACTGCCAAGCGATCAATAACACAGCAATAGGTAGAATAATAATGCCCATTAAATGAATCGAATACGCTATAGAACCGACCTTCTCAGACAAACCGACAACAACAAGAGGAGTCAAAAACTGTCCTAAGAAAAAAGCCGACATCCAAGATCCCATCCCTAAAGCACGCTTGCTATCAGGCAAAATATTCATGTTCCAACACATCATTGCTGGCAAAATAATCCCACCACCTAGTCCTGCAATGACGGTACCGGCTATCACTCCATTTTGTGTAGTAGCACTACCAGCAATAAAATAGCCAATGCCCAACCCCAAAGAAGCAATACCAAGTCGAGCGACAGTACCCACCTCCATTTTTAATAACAAACGAAAAACGAACGACCCTAATACCACTGCCATTTGTCCCCCTGATGCAATCATGCCGATAGTGCTAGAGGACGTTGTACCCACTCCACCTAGAAGGTATCCAATATGCACTTGAATCCCCATAAATCCGATTCCACCGATCAGCGTCACACCGCAAATGAAGAGCAGTAACAGCAAACTCCAATTTTCCTCCTGCATCACATTCTTAGCCTTATCCATTTCTAAGTCAGATCCCCTTGACGTGGGCTCCCAAAGAAACAATATGGATAAAACAACTAAGATTGCAGCAATACCATACAAGAAAAAAGGAGTACGCCATCCGTGATCTCCTAGAGCACCAGCAATAACAATAAAAATCACAGCAGAAGTCGAAGAGAGCGTTGTATTTAGAGCCAAATATCGTTCACGCTTTGCACCATGAAAATAGTCTCCAATAAGCGCGATACTGCATGTCATAATAATGGCTTCAGAAACGCCAACCATGACTCGCGTGCCAATAATGTAATGCAACGAGTCAATAAAAATAGGCGCTACCCCAAAAAGACAATAAAGAACAAGACCGAACACCAATAAATTTTTACGACCACACTTATCGGCAATCGCTCCAACAAAAGGTGCAAGACAAGCAACCACTAAACCGGGTGTGGTAAGAGAAAGAGGAACCAAAAACTTGACGTTCGGAATACTCGCAAAGTGCTCTTGTATTTTAGGTAAAATAGGAGCTATCGCGACTGCAGCCAATACAGACATACAGCCACAAAAAAGCAGTATATATGCTTGCAGAGATGTCACCTTTTTTTCTATCGTTTTCATTTTTATTCTCCGACAATTTTTATTATTTTCTTTCTCCACCGGTCTTAGGTGAAAAGGAGATGAACAAGTTTCTCGCTATGTTAAATATCTTTTCTTTATTTCCTCCAATGAGATAAGGGCAATCCGGCCACTGGAGAGCGAAAGCTGAGTAAGCTTTTGCCCATCAAACTGCCAATATAAACGGTTTTTAGATCTTCCCCGCCAAAAGTGATACTGGCCATCATAGGAGCCAGAGTACCGCGACAGGTACCCATCAGATCCGGTGTGGTTGTACCATTACGAAAATGCTCTTCGTAAATTTTAATTGCTTCTGGGTTGCCATCATCCAGCAGAGTCAGTATCTCTCCTTCTGGGGTAAGGGCAATGAGTCGCTCGGTGAGAATCAGGGTAATCCATAAATTGCCGTAAGAGTCAAAAGCAACCCCATCCGGAAAACCACCCAAGTCGTCAGGGCCATAAATTTCTCTGGCGACCTCTTCACAGTTATCATTAATCCGCACTCGGGAGATTCGTCTGGCGTTGGTTTCCACCACATACAGCCATTCCTCTTTTGCGTCAAAACGGATTTCATTGGTGCCAATGAAATGATCCGCCACCACACGAATTCCTTTGTCATCAATCACCCCAACATAACCATCGGGGGTTTTCTCATTGATGCACTTGGTCCAGGGCTCCTGACGGGTTGTCACGGTAAACCAGATACGTCCTTTGCTGTCGCATAGGCAAAAGTTCATCTTGCCAAGGGGGGCACCATCCAGGCTGTCGTAGAGGGTTTCGGATTCTCCATCACGGCTCATGCGCTCAATGGCATTGGTACCAAAATTGGCGATCACCACATTGCCGTCCCCATCAAAGGCCAGGCCATTGGGCAGAGTGCCCCCAAGCATCAGCTCTGCGGCACTTTTCTCACCAGAAGGAGCGTCTCCCACTTGCTGGGCAATCAACGTTTGTTTTCCATCAGGATGAATGTGCATCACCCCGCCTCTGGCATCAGCAGTCCATAAGGAGCCATCAGGTTCCGCCAGGATGCATTCCGGGCGCTGTAAATCCTCTCCCACCATGTGAATTTCATTGCGGTCAACCTGCCAGCCAAACAAAGGATTTTTCTCGTTCATTACAAACACCTCCTTATATTGGCTCAGCAATCAAGTGGCGCATTTCCGACATAAGCCCTACAGGGTCGGCATCTGAGGTTGGGTGCATTTCCCATTCCCCTAATTGAATGGAGCCTTCGGCGATAAATCGGGCCCGCTCGAAACGGCGCTTCATAAAGGCGGGGAGCAATTCTTCGGCAGACAAGCCCTGAGCAGCCAGATCCCCCAGCACCACAGCATCTTCAACCGCAGAGCCGCCACCCTGACCAAAATGTGGTGTGGACGCATGGGCCGCATCGCCGATCAGCAATACCCGTCCTTTGTACCAGGGAGCAGGTAATACACAGACCTCCATGGGACGATAAACCACTTGACTAGGATCAGTAACAAAGTGTTTGATCTCGGCTACTAGACCGCCAAAACCTTCCATGCGTTGCTGTAACAAGAGATGCAATTTTTGGGGATCATGGAATGGATTACCAGGTTCAGAGGAAACCACAAAGATATACATGGTATCTTCTGAAAGCGGCACAAAACCAGGTTTTCTGCCATCTTCTGAGGTAGTGTAAATCAGGCTGCGGTCCAGATCTTTGGGGCGTGGCAGGTTATAACGCCATACGCCCTGACCAGTAAAACGCGGCTTATACTTGTCACCAAACAGGAATTTGCGGGTTTTCGAATAAGCGCCATCTGCGCCAATCACCAGATCATAAACATCACTGCCACCGTCGCTGAATGTCACCTTCACCCCAGCATCGGTTTCTTGCATGTTCGTATAGGTCATGCCTAAACGCACATTGGCACCGCACTTAAGGGACGCTGTACTGAGCACTTCATGCAATGCCGGACGGGTGATACCCAATTCAGAAGGAAAACCCTCCGCCGCAATTTGCGGCGTCGGCAGAGAAGCCAGTACTTCATCAGTCTGGCTGTCGCGGAATTCCACACCGTAATAGGCGTATCCGGCCGCTACCGCTTCTTTACCAACGCCAAGATCACACAGGGCGCGGATAAAATTGCCCTGCACGATAATACCCACGTGGTAAACCGTCCAGTCTTTATTGACTTCCAGTACATCCACTTCGATGCCCGATTTACGCAGCGCAATGGCGCTGGACAAACCACCAATACCGCCCCCCACAACCAATACTTTCTTCATTTTAGCCATGATAAATCCTTCTTATTATTATATTGCTAGGTCATACTGCTGCTTTTGCGATAATCACTTACAATCAACTTAGTAGTTTCAATGCATTACCAGACAACAACTTCTCATATTCATCTTTCGTCAAATCAAGAGACGCTAACAAAGCATGAATATCGTAACTCCCCATATCAAATGGGTAATCACTGCCCACTACGACTTGAGAGATACCGACCTGGTTAATCAAACGTGATAATGCAGCTTTGTCATAGACCAAAGAGTCAAACCAAATTTGTGATAAGTATTCACTCGGTTTTTTGCTGATTCTTTGACATTCAGGACGCACTCGATAACCATGATCCGAGCGCTGAATATAAGTAGGCAAATAACCACCACCATGTGCCGCTAACAATTTCAAATTAGGGTAGCGATCTAACACTCCAGAAAAGATTAGATGAGATAGAGCTATGGTCGTTTCCAGCGGTTGGCCAATTAGGTTAGATAGGTAAAATGGCTCAAGGCGTTGTCCCAAACTGGCTCCAAAGGGATGAATAAATATCACACTGCCTAGTGCTTCAGCGGTTTTCCAAAAATCTTCAAATCGCTCTGAGCTAAGATCAACACCATTAATGAAGGTAGAAATTTCAACACCTTTCAACCCCAAATTCATACAAGATTTTAATTGTTCAACGGCAAGCTCAGGGTGTTGCAGTGATACATTTCCAAGTCCCATTAATCGGGTGGCATTTTGCGAACAGATTTCAGCAATGGACTGATTTTGTAAATTAACAATTTCTCGTGCCAGCGTTTCATCAGCCCAATAATAATATTGCGTTGGAGAAGGACTTATGACTTGCATATCAACGCCCATAGCCTCCATATCACTAAATCGTTGTTGCAAATTAACCAATCTAGGACCTGCAAAAGGCAGCATAACCGTGGCATTATGCTCATTAGACTCAGGCCCCATAGAGTCTGCCAGTGCTTGCACTTCCGCTATTTTCTCTGCTCTGCCTTCAACCAGTTTCTCAACTGCTGGAACAAAAATATGACAATGAAAATCAATAACACGACATTCTTTATCGCGCTGATTAATAGCAGACTGTATTGTTTCCCGACAGTCTTCTGAACATGAGCCAGAACAAGAATGAAAAAGGATATCAGCCATCATTACGCTCCTTTTTCATTATTATCTTGATCATCACCAAACTCCTTATAAAAGCCCACATCCCATTCATGTTCTTCTTTCATGAAGTCTGGTAGTACCTGCATCCAAGAAGCGGTTCCAAAACGGAACTCCCATTCACGAGGCACCCAGTTGTCATCCAAATAATCAGAATCGGCACCATACTCAGCCTCACCACCAGCTGGGCACAACCAATAACTAAACAAAGAAGAAGCAATACGGTGACGACCATTACCAAGAAAGCCCTGATGCCAGCCTTTGCGTGTCATATAATTAGACCCCACCATCAGCTCATCAATATCTTCTACCCCGAAATTAATATGATGAAAATGCGGGTAGCCCCTCATACCCGGCAATGTACAATCAGCGACAAAAAGATTGTGATGCTCATTCGCACCATCGCAACGAGAATAAATACCTACATTTTTCTGATAATCAGATAGTCGAAAATGAAGCCTATTTTTAAAGAAATTAAATGTGCTTTTGAAATCTGCTACCGCATACACAACGTGGTTAATAGTTTTTGGTAGGGCACGTTGTTTCCATTTACGGTGCTGATTTAAGCGATTTACATTGCCTGGAGCATTGATGGGGTCTGGTGCATAAAGCACTTTTTTTCGTTGAAACACTTTCAAACCAAGTGCAATACCACAGTCCGTTAAAAAATGAGCAACACCAGCCTCATCCATACACACAGAACGGTCACGACGTAAGTCCGCCACCAACTCATCAAAATTATCCTGCGTATCAACACCCCAAATCGTTTCTCTAATACCAGGATCCATACAGACGGATTTGGGCAAGGACTCATCATTATTCTTACGAAGAATCACTGATGATCCTTCGTCCAATTTAAAAACACTTTCAGAGGCCGAACGCGAAGTAAGAATTAAACCAAAGTCTTCATAAAAACGTGTCGATTCATCCAAATCTTCAACACCATATAAAACGGTAGCAACACCAACAATAGCCATTAAACATCCCCAATATTTTTATATTTAAACGAAGGATCATCCATACGATGACACTAAGTTTGTGAGCATCCCTATCTATGGAAAGGGAAACTTTAATTAAGACTAATACTCAACCAGCCATCCAAAAAATCGTTTGATCAGATAACTCGTATCCAGTACGCCGATACATAATTTTTTCCAGAGTCAAATTTGTTATGTTATTGTCGAAAAAAATAAAAAAATAATTGAGGGAAGACACAATGAGATTTCATAAATTTGATATGAATTTGTTAGTTGTGCTAGATGCACTGTTAACGGAAAAAAACATCACTATGGCAGGTGAGAAAATCTTTTTAAGTCAATCCGCTACAAGCGGTGCGCTGGCGCGACTAAGGGAATATTTTGATGATCAACTGCTGGTTCAGGTCGGTAGAAAAATGCTCCTAACGCCGCTTGCAGAAAGCCTAGTAAAACCTGTTCATGATTTACTACTGCAAACTCAGAGCACCCTAGAAATAAAACCGACGTTCTCACCAAAAGAATCTAATAGACACATCACTTGTATCATGTCTGATTATACAGCAACGATCGTTATGCCCGATGTCATCAGACATGTAAATCAACTCGCCCCCGGCATCAGTTTCGAAGTACTGTCAACTGACAATTCCCCTGTAGAAGAGATGGAACATGGCAATGCAGACTTTCTACTCATGCCCGAAAGGTTCCATTCTTCAAATCATCCTTATGTAGAACTATTCGATGAAGAATTTGTCTGCATTTGCTGCAAAAATAATCCCGACATCAGTAATAGCATATCTAGCAAAGATTTTTTTTCGATGGGCCACGTAACCGCTCAATTTGGCTCCAGTAAGCGACCAACGCTAGACAGTATTTTTCTAAATGAAATAAAAAAAGAAAGAAAGATCGAGGTTATAGTAAGCAGCTTTAATATGATCCCTATCAGTGTCGCTGGAACGAATCGAATTGCCATTATTCAAAAACGTCTCGCACAGTATTGGGAAAAAATCATTCCCATCAAGATATTGCCATGCCCAATTCAAATCCCCAAAATCACGTGGATACTACAATGGCATCAATATAGAGCATACGACCCTTGTACTCTTTGGTTGAAAGACATCATTTTGTCTACCGCAAAAAGTAAATGCGTATCTAATAAAATGCCCCAATAGCATGTGTTGTATTAAGAATACCTTAGGCTCATTCAGAGTCGCTCGCCATTGTTTAAGCAATACATGACGAGGTGTCGCGTAGCGAGTATGGATTAGCTCACTCGACAGAATGCGGTCCGTACGAAAGTTACAAATTTCTTGGCGCAGTTCACACCAAGCCACCAACACCCGAACCTCATCAAAATACCCTAAGGCAAATGGCCAGATTCGACGTTGAGACGGCTTGCCTTTTAAATCTCGATACTCAATGGCGAGAATCTTTTCATCTCGAATCGCTTGGCGAACGACAGACATGTCCACCTTATCTGTCGCCGGCTCTTTGCCTGGACCGATCAGCAAGGAGGTATCCTCTAAAATGTCTTTTAATTCGGCTGGCAGTACCGAAGCAATTTTATTCAAAGCGTTTTACGCGCCATTACTTAATTGGCTATCAGTACGTTGTGTAACCCAACGGGCCCCAAGCACCAAGGCTTCGATTTCTTCCTCGGTGAACATCAAGGGTGGCAGCAGAAAACCCGGCTTGAGAACATAGCCGACACCCGCTTCACCTTCAATATTTGCGCCTTGCTCTTGCAGGGAGGCAATGTCTCGATACACAGTCCGCACACTGATATTGAGCTTTTCCGCCAACGCCTTCCCTGACACGGGATATCGATGACTGCGCAGTAAAGCAATAAGAGTAAGCAAACGCTGGGAGCGAACCACAATAACACCTATCAATAAAAAGACTTTCGACAATACCTCTCCATTCTGTAATGAACAACTCATCTTGCGAAGAAATTCACTCACCGAAGTGAAAAACTCACGTAATGAATACCTCCTTTTGTACGCTTTTTAGGTCCCCTTATTACCCCACTCTGTGTGGATATTGTTTGTTAAGTAAACACCTAGTCATGATTACGAAATGCCAGATGACACAAGGGTTTAAGGTCATTTTTACGTCAATTTTGAAACCTCGATAAACGCGCTATTCTGGAAAAAGAACAACCCACATAGCTATTTATCAGGAGATAAAAAACAATGTCTTTTAACATCGCAAAACGCACGCTTCTCAGCAGTATTATTGCAGCGTCTTCACTGTCCACTTTAGCGCTTGCACAACAACAGGAAGGTTTCACTATTACGCCAAGTATCGGCCACTACAATATGGACAACGATCGAAATACCAAAGACGACCAAGCCTATTCGCTCGGTTTAGGTTATCAATTCAACAACCCATGGGCGGTCGAGTTTGTTTACCTAAATGCCGACTCTAAACAATCTGGCGGTGGTGACGTCGATGTGGACCAATATCGACTAGACGGCTTGTATCATTTACCGAATGTTAGCTCGCTTAATCTCACGCCCTACTTAGCCGCTGGTGTAGGCACAGCCGATTTCAGCAATGGCGAAGATAACAACACACAGATCAACGCGGGTGGTGGTTTGAAATACGCGATTAATGACGCAGTGTCATTACGTGCGGACTTCCGTCTAGTCAACGACGTTGAAGATCATCATTTGGATAATGTCACCTCACTTGGTGTGCAAATGACGTTCGGTGGCTCTTCCTCCAATTCATCCTCTGACAACCAGGGATATACTCCTGTTGAACAGACTTACACACAAGTAGAACCCGAACCAATTACTGAGACACAAACAGCTGTTCAGGAACCCGTGGAACAAGTAAAAGAAGAGCCTATTGCAGCAGCCCCTGTGGTTGAAGAAGTCCCTAAACAGGTAGACGTTGTGGCTGAACCGCCAGGTAAAATTAACATTCAATTTGGTCTCAATAAAACCAATGTTGAGCAGAAATATTATCCAGAAATAGAAAAAATTGCTGACTTTCTGAAAGAAAACCCAGGCAGCACAGTCATGATTGAAGGCCACACTGACGACACTGGATCAGCAAACTACAATCAGATGATTTCAGAGAAACGTGCCAAAGCGATTGCCGATGTACTCACTCAGACCTTTGAAGTTTCAACATCACGAGTGAATTCTGTTGGCTATGGTGAAGAAAGACCTTTCGTAGAGAACGATAGCGAAGAGAACCGTCAGATCAATCGTCGCGTTGTCGCTATTATTTCGACCAGCGAAGCGTAAACACCTCGTTCATACCCTCCCAAATAGCCTACGGCTAAGGCAACGCTCGATATTTAATATCGGGCGTTTTTTTTGCTTATCGCTCTGCCTTGTAAGCGTTCTACTTTAAAGCGAATCATTTAAACAAGCATCCCTTTATGAACATCGCTTACTTACTTTGATCACAATGGTTTTTCTGCATTTTAAGAGTGAAAACTTACTGTAATAAACAGCGCTTTTCCTACACTCTTTTGGGTACGTTTTGATCAGCTAATTGCTTGAATATACACACTTTAGTCAAACTAGCGTCATGATTGGGTAACAGTGGTTCACGTCCTATTTTTTGCGCATTTTGAGGGGGCTTTTCAATACTAAAAAACAGCGTAATCTGAACAACGAACAACAAAACGTTATGTTCATTTAGGAGAAATTAACATGTCTACATCATTTAAAAAACGTACTCTTTTTAGCGGTGTTCTGATTGCTTCATCCCTTACAACAATGGCATACGCAGCACAACCAGTAGAAGGCATCACAGTCACACCAAGTATCGGCTACTACAACGCTGACAGTGATCGTCAAGCAGGCAATGACACGTCTTACTCAATCGGCGTTGGCTACCAAACCAATAGCGCACTGGCATTGGAAGCGGTTTATCTTCACTCAGATGCCAGCAAGCGTGGACGTGAGAACGATCTAGACCAATACCGAGTGGATGGCCTGTACAGTCTGCCAGACTTCACCACGGTGAACCTAACGCCTTATGTTGCAGCTGGTGTGGGTATAACGGATGTTGATGGCGATTCTACCAATCTATTAGTCAACGCTGGTGGCGGTGTGAAATACGCGATTAACAGTGACGTGGATCTGCGTGCAGACTTCCGCCTAGTGAAGGACATTGAAGATGATCATTTAGACAACGTAACGTCGGTTGGCGTGCAATACAACTTCGGTATGCCAAACCAGCAAGCGTCTAATTAATTCATCAAAAGATAATCGAATCATTCTGAAACAGGGATGTCAGAAACCAAACTAAGAAACGCCCAATGTCAACGCATTGGGCGTTTCTTATTCAATAAACCATTAGCATTCTGTACTTCGAACAAGAAAGTCTCTCACGCCTTTTGCGGCCAAATGCCCAGTCGCAAAACAAGCCGTTAATAAATAGCCGCCTGTTGGCGCTTCCCAATCCAACATTTCGCCAGCACAAAATACGCCTGGCATGACCTTTAACATCAACGTTTCATCGACACTGGTTTCGCAGACACCACCCGCTGTGGAAATCACCTCTTCGATTGGCTTAGTCTTATAAAAGCAAACTGGAACGGCTTTTAAACATCTCGCTAAGTCTTCCGGTGTCTGAAAAGCCTCCTTAGGAAACGACTCATGCAACAAAGCGGTTTTTACGCCAGTGATGCTCAGGGTACGTTTTAAATACTTACTAAAAGATTCTTTCGGCTTAGTATTACGCAATTTTTTAATGACTTGTGCTTCACTTTGCAAAGGCAATAAATCCATCAACAGAGACGATTGGCCCGAGCTGTTAATGCCATCGCGCAGATATTTAGAAAATGCGTAAATCAAGCTACCTTCCATGCCATCGTGTGTAACAATACACTCGCCCTTTTTGGTGACCACGTTGCCATCCGCCAAGGTAAAAGAGAACGCCACATCTTTGAGAGGACTGCCAGCAAACTTGGTTTTTAAGTGTTCACTCCATTCGCTATAAAAACCGCAGTTAGCGCTCTGTAATGGCGCGACATCGATACCTTTCTCGGTCAATACAGGAAGCCAAGCGCCATCAGAACCCAGTTTAGGCCAGCTTGCTCCGCCCATGGCTAGCACAATGGCATCAGCCTTCACGGTGACATTGTCTCCGGCATGATCAAACACCACTTGATTGCTTGATAAGCCAACCATCTTATGACGCATATGAAACTGCACACCGGCGTCTCGTAATCGTTTTAACCAGTTACGCAACAGTGGTGCCGCTTTCATGTCTTTGGGGAACACTCGCCCAGAGGTACCCACGAATGTTTCTATGCCTAAACCATGAATCCATTCGCACAAGGCATCCGCATCGAACTGACGAATGGCCGTATCCAACCACTCGGCTTTATCGTAATAGCGTTGAATAAAATCGGGGTAGGCTTCCGAGTGGGTGATATTCATGCCACCCACACCGGCTAAGAGGAATTTACGACATGCACTGGGCTTGGCATCATATACATGAACCTGATGGCCTGCGGCACAAATGCCTTCGGCGGCCATCAAACCCGCAGGACCCGCACCGACAACAACGACTGTTTTCTGCGTTTGCAACGCCTTTTGCATACTTACCAACATCACTCTAATGAGTTACTAAAAAAAGTGCATAATAAAGAATTTCAGTACAAGCCCCAATACTTTGGATAAATCACTGGCATCATTTGGCTTTTGAAGATTGCACTCCGGCAGTCAAGGCTAGACGCATCGCTTCTTCTACTCCAATATCCAATTCCGTCAAACGATCGCGAGAAATGTACAGCGTCATACCGCCGATTTGATAACTCAATGGCACATAGACCCCCACCAAATCTTGCTCTTTAAACAACCGCTTTCCCGTTTGCTCTCCAGTGATAAAGCCAATCACTTGTGCGCCATTCCATTCGATTGACACAACGCTCTTCATTTCTTTTTTTTCCGCTAGATTAAACACCATCATCATGTCTTTGATGGCGCCATAAATGGACTTTACTAACGGAATGCGTTCGAAAATGTTATGGCTTAATTTCACTAAATAACGAAAGCCGTATAAATTCACCAAAAAGCCAGTCAGCACTAATAGCGCCAAGCTGGCAAGCAAGCCTAGGCCGGGGAAATAAAGCGCATCTGGGATCAGTAAAAACAAAACAGGCTGAGCGATGGCTTCACCTGTCGCCAACAACCAATAGATCAAATACACAGTCAAACCAATCGGTAAAACCGCTACCAAACCCTTTAGCAATAATGCAATCAATTTGTTCATGATTAAAATGGTCCTATAAATGTGCCCATAGCATACCGCAAGCTTTATGCCACTCCTATGACTCTGATAAGACTTCACGAAAAGATTGCTGAAATCTGATTAGCCTTATACCCTTTCAAGCCATCTTACTGTTTTATTTTTTCGCGACTCTAGAGGTAACAACAACGTGAATTACAAACGCCTTGAAACTTTTGTTTGGGTTGCCTCGTTAGGAAATTTCCGCAAAGCGGCTGAAAGACTGCACACAACCCAACCGGCCATTTCCGCTCGAATCTCTGGTTTAGAAGCCGAGTTAGGTGTCAAACTTTTCGAACGGGAAGGTGGCTCTAGCCCTATTATGCTGACATCAAAGGGCAAAGAATTACTTCCTTATGTGGAAAAAATTCTTTATCAGACCGAACAATTACGAAAACGCGCCGGCCTTTCCACCGCTTATTCGGGCATATTACGGTTGGGGGTTTCTGAAACCATTGTGAATACATGGCTACCCGACTTTTTGTCACGACTGAACAAAGACATGCCTAACTTAGATGTGGAAATGACCGTCGATATAACCGCTAATTTGAGCAATGGAATTAAAGACAGATCGTTAGACTTAGGGCTCTTAATGGGGCCCATTTCTGAACCCAATATAGTCAACAGAGAGCTTTGTACTTTCGCTCTTTCTTGGGTGGCTAGCCCAAATTTGAATTTGCCAGACAGGCTCTTGTATCTAGAGGAATTGGCCAAATGGCCGATCATCACGTACGCTCGCGCCACTAAACCCTATGTTGAAATCAATCAAAAGTTCCGCGAACTCGATGGACCGCCAGCGCATTTTTTTGCGTCAACTTCCTTGGCTGCCTGTCGTAGCTTAGCGATTGACGCGGTTGGGATTTCTACATTACCTAACATCATGATCACCAAAGAATTAGAGGCCGGAAGCCTGCGAAAAATAAGAGCCGTTTGGACCCCGAATGATCTTACCTTTACCGCGTCCTACTCCGACGAACCTTTTAACCCTATTGCAGAACTGGCAACCAATATTGCCGTGATCGCAGCCGAGGAATACAACAAGAAACAAACATCATAACGAGTCTTTAATGATAGATTGCCATTGTTTCGCTAAATCTAATAACGCTTGATCCTTACCATTACCTGCTGTCAGCATCAGCCCCATTGGCTCATTTTTAAATCGAAACGGCAAAGAAATGCTGCAGCCGTTTAACACATTGGCTAACGAAGTATTACGCAGGCATAACAGGTTTAACCGGTCGTATTCTGAGTCTTCGACTAAATCCGTCAAAGTAGGCGCGACCACCGCAACAGTTGGCAACAAAAAAACCGTATTCGGTTCATCCTCTGACATCTGTTGAATAAACGCCTTACGAGCCGTTTGAGTCTGCTGAAAATCCTCAGCGGTAATGGTTTTAGCGCGAGCGATACGAGACGCCACACGCGGATCAATGTTGGCGATGTCTAGATCATACTGTTGACTGTAAAAAGCCTGACTTTCAAACGCTGAGAACTGCCAAACAGGCAAGGTTTTGTAGGTTTCTAGAGCCTCAATAAAACGCCGTTCGATCACCACGCCTGCGGCTTCAAGCTGAGCTAATGTCTCGACAAAACCGCCGTCAACCAGCGCATCCAAATCATTCATGCCAAAGTTACTTGGCACAACAATACGTAATGGATCCGCTTTTGCGCTTTTGCTTGTCTCGCCTAATGGCGTAGCGCCAGACAATACCTGCCAGAGCAACTCACACTCATCTACTGTTTTCGCTATTGGACCGACTGAATCAAGTGAATATGATAATGGCAAACAACCTTCTCTAGAGACCGTTTGTTGGGAAGGTTTAAATCCTGTCAAACCACAAAACGCCGCCGGAATGCGCAGCGACCCCCCAGTATCGGTTCCTAACGCGGCATCCGCCACCCCCAAAGCAACCGACGCTGCACCGCCACTGGTTGATCCGCCCGTAATGCGGCCTGCATTCATCGGATTATCCGGCGAGCCGTAATGTGGATTCAGCCCTAGCCCTGAGTACGCCAATTCTGTCATGTTGGTGTGACCCAACAAACTCGCCCCCGCTCTTCTTAACAACGCCACCGCAGCAGCGTCATGCTCTGCAGGTGTCGCGTCCAGAAAAACCGATCCAGCTTGCGTCTTATAACCTTGTACCTGAAATAAGTCTTTTATCGAAATAATCGCCCCATGTAAGGGGCCTTGTTGAGGCTCAACATAATCAAAAAGTTCAGTGAACACGGACTGTCCTTTTGTTTCAATAATATCTAAAGCACTCTTCCACTTGGTAATAAGATCTCGGTCCTGCCAAGCAAGATTCGATGGTTTTGATTGCGTCATCATTAGCCCACGGTTCGTATAATTTGATTTGAAAAGTACCGCCTTTCACTGACTCCGTCAAAGAACGAATACTCATAAAAAGTCGCCGATCAGAACCCTTGATAAAAAAAATTGATCAAAACACCCAAAAAAACACGATTAGACTTTTTGTAGTGGCTAGATCTACTCTTAATAAAACACAATGTGGCAAAAATGAGGAAAGCGTTAATGAAAAAAGCTCTATCACCCTTACTGCAACAAACGTCTGATTTACGCCAAGCAATCCGCAGTAAAACACACACTGGGGTTACTAGCGGCTTAGCACAAGGCGCCATGCAAGGGAACGTGGTGATTTTGCCTGCCGATTGGGCAAACGACTTCCTATTGTATTGCCAAAAAAACCCCGTATCTTGCCCGTTAATTGGCGTCTCTGAAGTCGGAGATTTTAGAATGCCTGAACTGGGTGATGACATAGATATGCGTCACGATATTCCAGAATACTACGTGTATCGCAATGGCGAAAAAGTCGAAAGTCGCTCAGATATAGAAGACTTATGGCAAGACGACATGGTGGCGTTTGTATTAGGCTGCTCTTTTTCTTTTGAACACGCTTTATCGCAAGCCGGACTGACGCCACGAAACATCGAAGAAGACGTCAATGTCTCTATGTTTGAAACCAATATTGCGACCGTACCAGCCGGACGCTTTTTTGGTAACACCGTCGTGACCATGCGTCCTTATGTGCCAAAAGACGCCATTCGTGCCATTCAAATCACCACACGCTTCCCCAAAGCGCATGGTTCCCCACTGCACTTTGGCTCGCCACAAGACATTGGTATCAAAGATTTAAGTCGACCTGACTATGGCGACGCTGTCAGCGTAAAAGACGGCGAAGTCCCTGTCTTTTGGGCTTGTGGCGTGACGCCCCAGGTGGCCATTCGTAATGCAAAACCGCCGATCTGTATTACTCATGCACCAGGAAAAATGCTGGTGACCGATATATTAGACACGGATCTTGCGGTTCTTTAGTTTTCCCTAAGCGGATAAACGCAACCAATGCAGGCAACTGATCCTGCATCATTGATAATAAAAAACAAATAATACTGAGAAGAGGAACAAAACTATGTCAAAACTTACCCATGCTTTACTAATCGGTGGCGTCGCGATTGGCGGTCTTACATCGACAGCCAGCTTTGCCGAAAAATGGCACATGCCGACCCCATACGGTGATGGTAATTTGCCGACTCAAATTGCCTACGACTTTGCCAAAGAAATCAAAGACAACACCAAGGGTGAGCTGGATATTACCGTTCACTCTGGTGGTGCTTTGGTTAAACACACAGAGATCCCACGCTCAGTGAAAACAGGCCAAGTGCAAATAGGTGAAGTGTTCGTGGGTATTTTAGGTAACGAAAACCCTATTTATAAACACGACAACATTCCTTTTTTGGCAACAACATTTGAAGATGCCAAAAAACTCTGGGAAGCAGCTAAACCCTCTATAGAAAAACAACTTGATAAAGACGGCATGATGCTGCTTTATACGGTCGCCTGGCCAGCACAAAGCCTTTACAGCAAAGATCCCGTGACCAGTCTTGCCGACTTGAAAGGTCAAAAAATGCGTGCCTACAGCCCGTCTACCTCACGTCTAGCCGATTTAATGGGCACAACACCAACGACCATCCAAGTACCTGATATCCCACAAGCCTTTAGTACAGGCATTATTCAAGCCATGATTACCTCGCCATCAACGGGTGTGGATAGCCAAGCATGGGATTATGTAAACAATTACACAGACATCAAAGCATGGATTCCTAAAAACATCATCGTCGTAAACAAACGCGCTTTCCGTCGTTTGGATAAAGCCACTCAACAAGTCGTACTGGATGCGGCGAAAAACGCGGAAGCGGCAGGCTGGACAAAAGTCGCCGCGCGTGCAGAAAAAGACAAGGCAACTTTAGTGGAAAATGGCATGACCGTATCGGATCCATCATCACAGCTGGTTGAAGAACTCAAAGCCATAGGTAAAACAATGACGGAAGAATGGAAAGCAGAAGCACCAAAAGAGATTGGAGAAATCCTGGCACGTTACCAAAACTAAGTCGCTATAACGACCCCCACTCTAGCCCTCCCCTTCACAGACATAAGGAGAGGGAACAAACCCGCTCACTCATCTCCCTATTAAGGGGCAGGCTAGGCGGGGGTTCTCAAATTGCTCCTCAAAAAAGTGAACATTATGAGCCAATTCAAAGAAAAGCTTTACCAATGCTCTGGCCTACTGTCTGGTTTGTGTATCGTTATTATTACCTTGCTTTTGTTAGCACAAATTATCGGTCGTTTATTTGGTTTTATTGTCCCTTCTGCGGAGGATTTCGCTGGTTATGCACTGGCGGCGTCGACCTTTCTTGGGTTGGCTTACACCTTTCGTGAAGGCGGTCACATCCGCGTGACCTTATTAATACAGCGATTTTCCTCCACACCACGCAAGATACAAGAAGGCATTATTTTGACCTTATCCTTCTTGCTGCTGTGCTATTTGTCCTACGCCTGCGGTTACATGGTATATGAATCCTATATTTACAATGAGGTCTCCTATGGCTATATCCCCATTCCTCTGTGGATTCCTCAAATCCCTGTTGCTCTTGGCGTCATTGCCCTGACATTGGCCATTTTAGATGCTTTAGTCATGCTTATCCGAGGCAAAAAACCCACTTACAGTGAACACGAAGACGCTCTGTCGTTGGAGGAAATCTAATGGACATGATGTGGATCTCTATTTTATTGGCGTTCGCCATGCTGGCGCTTTTGTCACTGGGCGTTTGGGTCTCTTTTACCCTTATCGCCATCGGTGGTTTAGGGTTAATTCTGTCTGAAAATTATCAAGTGGATTTGCTGTTTGCGACATCAAGTTGGGGCGCTAGCACCGCATGGTCACTGACCGCTTTACCGCTGTTTATTTGGATGGGCGAAGTGCTGTTTCGTACGCGCTTATCCGAAGATTTGTTCAAAGGTTTGTCACCTTGGTTAGGTGGTGTACCCGGAAAATTACTGCATGTGAATATTCTTAGCTGTGGCATTTTTGCAGCGGTGTCTGGGTCTTCCGCGGCAACCGCCGCCACTATTGGGCGCATGACGTTACCAGAGCTTCGCAAGCAAGGTTACAGCGACCGTATGGCCATCGGCACCTTAGCAGGCTCGGGCACTTTAGGTCTGCTGATTCCGCCATCGATTATTTTGATTGTTTATGGTGTAGCAGCGGAAGTCTCTATTGCGCGTTTATTCATTGCAGGGGCGTTACCTGGTTTGTTGTTAGTGTCTCTGTTTATGGGCTTTACCATGATTTGGGGCTATTTACACAAAGACGAATTACCAAAAACAACAGGGCATGAGACCAGCTGGTCAGCGCGCGTCAAAGGCTTGCGCAAACTCTTGCCAGTCGTGGGATTGATTGGCTTTGTTCTGGGGTCCATTTACGGTGGCATTACCACACCAACGGAAGCCGCCGCCATTGGCGTTACCGGTGCGCTGGTTCTGGCCGCTTGTACCGGATCTCTTAGCCGCCACAGCTTCATGGACAGTTTATTAGGGGCCGTCAAAAGCTCTTGTATGATTGGCTTCATCCTAGTTGGCGCGCATTTTTTGACGCTAGCGATGGGCTTTTTAGGCATCCCTAAAGCGTTAGCATTGTGGATTTCCGGCATGTCGTTATCGCCGATGGAATTGATCTTATACCTGACCGTATTGTTTGTGATTTTAGGCTGCTTTTTAGATGGCATTTCTGTCGTAGTCCTCACTGTGGCGGTCATCTTACCCATGGTACAAGCGGCTAATATTGATTTGTTATGGTTTGGTATATTCATCGTATTAGTAGTAGAAATGTCGCAAATCACCCCACCCGTTGGCTTCAATCTCTTTGTGATTCAGGCACTGACAGGAAAGAACATTTTGTATGTTGCAAAAGCTGCCCTGCCGTTCTTTTTACTGATTGGCGTAGCCATCTTGTTAATCAGTATTTTTCCTGAAATTGTCACGTACTTACCAACGACCATGTCTCAAAACTAACCTCTTTCAACAGTAAAAAGGCACGAGGAACCAAACATGAAATTAAATTGCGATATGGGCGAGGCGTTTGGCGCTTGGAAAATGGGCCTAGACGATAAAATCATGCCTTTTGTTGATCAGGCAAACATCGCCTGCGGCTTTCATGCATCAGATCCACTGACCATGGCAAAAACGGTTGCTTTAGCAAAACAACACAATGTCACGATTGGTGCGCACCCAGCCTACCCTGATTTGGTTGGTTTTGGCCGTCGCAATATGGACATCGCGCCAACGGAACTTAAAGCCATTATTCAGTACCAAATTGGCGCGTTAAAAGGCATCTGCGATAGCCAAAATACCCAAGTCGATTACGTCAAGCCACATGGCGCTTTATACAACACCATGATGGCGGACTTTTCGGTGTTAGAGACCGTTATGCAAGCGGTGAGCGAGCTAGATGCCACCTTGCCTCTGATGGTAATGGCGGTGCCAGAAGCCCCTGAAATAAAAAAAATGGCAAAAAAGTACGGTCTAAGCGTTTGGTTCGAAGCCTTCTCTGACCGTTTATACACAGACGAAGGTCGACTTACGCCGCGCAAAGAGCCCAATGCGGTTCACGCTAGTTTTGATTTGATCGAAAAACAAGTCGAGCAATTATGTGAAACAGGCACTCTAACAACGGCGTCTGGCAAACAGATTGTAATCCATGCAGATACTATTTGTGTCCATGGTGATGGTGCTCATGCACTGGAAGCTGTCACCCGTATTCGCTCTTTAGTGGATCGCTTAAGCCTTTCTCAACCCACCAAAGCAAACGTGAAATAACGCATGAAACGTGACGATTTTCCACACATAGACATGGTCAGTAATCAGGCCTGCTTGTTAACCTTTAGTCAGGTGATCAGTGAAGCAACGTCTAACTACATTGCTCAAGTGACACAGCATTTGGCAAAGCTATCGGGCATTGTGGATTTAGTGCCCTCTTACACCACCTTGTTAGTCGTGTTTGATGACGATCATTACGACCGCTTTGCGATGTTTAAAACCATTCGCCAAACCATCGACGTCATTGACCCCAATGATTTCTCAATCAAAGATCAGCGCGAAGTGGTGATTCCGGTGTATTACGGCAAGGAAGTTGGGCCAGATATCGAAGACGTTGCCAACCATTGCAAGCTGAGTATCGACGAAGTGATTAAACGCCACCACGAGACGACCTATCGCGCCTACGCCATTGGTTTTACACCAGGATTTGCCTTCTTAGGCAATACGCCAGATGAACTTCATGTCCCCAGAAAGACCACGCCACGTCTAAAGGTTCCGGTTGGCAGCGTCGCCTTGGCTGAAAACCAAACCGCCGTTTATCCCAGCGTAACACCTGGTGGATGGCAAATTATTGGTCGTACGCCTATCAATTTAATTGATTGGGGCAGCAAAAACCTCGCCCTGATTGCCATGGGCGATTCCGTGCGCTTCGAGCCTATTTCTAGAGATGAGTTCTTGGTACAAGGAGGTCAACTCGATGGCTTTTAAAGTAATCAAACCCGGTTTATTGGCGCTGATTCAAGACTTGGGCCGCCACGGTCATCAGTCTATTGGCCTTACCACCGGCGGCCCAATGGATGAAGTCGCCTTCCGTTGGGGCAATGCGTTACTCGACAACGACAGCAATAGTGCACAGATCGAAATCACCTTTGGTATGTTCACACTGGAAGCCCAAGCGGCAACCAGTATTGCCATCACGGGTGCGGATCTTGCGGCGACGCTGAATGATAAAAGCATCACGCCTTGGCGAACCTATGCCATCAAAAAAGGCGATGTGTTGGCGTTCCACCAGCCCGTTTGGGGCTTACGCGCTTATCTTGCGATAAAAGGCGGTTTCCTTTGTGAACCTACGTTAGGCAGTGTTGCGACGGTAATGCGTGAAAAGATTGGCGGTTTAAACGGCAAAGGCGACAAGCTGCAAAAAGGCGACCTGTTAGCCTATCAAGCTTACCATGATCATCAGCAAAGATCGGTCCCACGCTTGGCGATCCCCCATTATGGCAACAAAGAAATCCCCGTCATTTTGGGGTATCAATATCAATCCTTTTCTGCCTTAGAGCGAGCCAACTTTTTTTCCAGTGACTACAAGGTGTCATCAAACTCTGACCGTATGGGTTATCGGCTAGAAGGCCAAGCCGTGCAAAGTGACTTGAAAGGCATTATCTCCGAAGGCATTGCTTACGGCGCGATTCAGATCCCCAAAGACGGTCAGCCTATTGTATTGCTGCAGGACAGACAAACCATCGGTGGCTATCCGAAAATGGGCTGTGTCACACGCGTTGGCGGCAGTATTCTTGCACAGCAAAAACCGGGCGATATTATTCAATTTACGCCCATTACGGTGGACCAAGCCGAACGAGAACGTCATTTGCAAATGGCTCGGCTCGCTCAGTGGCGTTAACCTTTCTATAACATGACCTAAAAATCTCCTCTTTCATCACAAAAGAGGAGATTTAGACAACAAAACATTCTCCCTACCAAGGGTAGAAGTCTTCCCTTATGAAAAGAGTATTAGTGAAGTAAAACTATAGAAGCTAAATGTACCTATAGTTAAAAAGGTAAACCTAAGTTGCTCAACTCGGTTATCAGCATCGGCTTTAGCTTTGATTGGATTCCGAGCGCTGCCGCAGCGCTGTCTTTCATTGCATTAATTATGGTTTGGTTAAATCACCGTAAACCTAACAATATCACTAAAGATAATCTAGAAGAAAAGTCTGTTTAAAATGCTATAGCGGAAAAGAGGTGCTGAACGTGCCTCTTTTTTTATGCTATAACTTCAAGTGTAGTATGAGTGAGTAATTCGCTCTCAGACTTAAACCAATGTAATGGATGTGCAGTTTGACCACATTAAAAAGTAAATTCCTAAAACTCAATCGACTTATTTTATTTTTAGCGCTAACCGCCACTGTTTTAACCTTTGTAAATAGCTTTTATTCGAATTACGAAGTTCAAAAAGCGCAATTGATACAGCAAACAATAGAAGTTAATAGAGCCTATGCCAGTAAGCTGTCTGATACGACAGAAGTGTTCATTACTTCTTCCAAGCAGCAACTTGTTTATGCGGCAAACTCACTGTTTGACAAAATGAACAATGAAGAACGCTTAAAGGAAGAGGCCAATAGGCTTAAATTCCAAACTGATAGTTTTAATTCTGTGGTCATTAGTGATGCATCAGGCCTAACTCAAGCGGCTTCACCAGAAACGCTAGATTTAGTCGGAAGACGGCTTACCTCTGCCGGTAGTTTAGAAGCTATTGAGGAAAAAACGCTACTTATTAGTCGTCCATATCTTTCTACTCTAAAGAATTTGATTGTTTTTCTTTCTGCTCCTGTGTTTGATTTTCAAGGAAATTATTTGGGTTTTCTCGGTGGGTCTATCTATTTAAAAAGCCCTAACATTTTGAGCGAGATATTGGGTGAACATAATTACAAAAATGGCTCTTATATCTATGTGATAGACCAAGACAAACAGGTCCTTTATCACCCTGAAAAAGATCGAATTGGTTCATTTGTCGCCGAAAATGATGGTGTTGATGAAATTGTCGCCAAAAAAGAAGGAGGGTTGTTACTGACCAACAGTAGAGGGATTGATATGTTGGCAGGTTTCTCAACTATTCCTAGTACTGGCTGGATTGTCGTTACACAGAGTCCTTTAGAGTCCACATTAGTGCCTTTAACAAGCATTATGGAAAAAGTTATTTTACGCACTTTGCCCATGGCTTTAGCCGTTTTTCTATTTATTTGGCTATTTGCCCGAGCCATTTCTCGACCTCTTCAGCAGTTAGCTGATAGAGCGGGATCACTTGATAGTCCAACTGTGAATGAAGACATAGAAAGTATCGACTCTTGGTACGTGGAAAGTTTAGGTCTTAAAAAAGCCATGTTGAATGGTGTAAAGCTTATCCATAATCAGATTGGGGAGCTTAAGCGAGACGCCGAAACCGACCCATTGACTGGTGCAAATAACCGCAGAGCTTTTGAGTTTAAACTAAAGCAGTTAGCCTTACTTGAAATGCCTTTTTCAATTTTAGCCTTGGATATTGATTATTTTAAGCGTATCAATGATAGCTATGGTCATAGTGTGGGCGATGATGTTCTTAAACAGCAAACGCAAATATTGAACCGGTTTTGTAGAGATGGTGACATGGTCGCCAGAACTGGCGGTGAAGAATTTGTGTTGTTATTGAAGCAAACTTCTTTAGAGGATGCTTTTATAATAGCAGAGCGGTTACGTGTCGCAATTTCTGATGAAACATTTGACGTCGTTGGAAACATTACGGTTTCAATTGGTATTTCAACGTGGTCAATATCAGACGGTATTAGCATAGAGAAAACGCTTTCATTAGCGGATAAAGCACTTTATCAGGCTAAAGAACAAGGCAGAAATCGCTGTATTATCGCATGATCTAAACGGTATTGAATTTTTAGGAAGAGGGTGTTTATGGTAATTCATAGACACTCTTTTTTTATCTAATCTCAAATACCAGTTTAGTAGATATACAATCAGCTCAAAACGTGATCAATAGGTTTGATTTGAGGCGGTAGATCAGTTTTTCCAAGGGCTCTATGAACATCTCGCTCAATGATTCGAACCATCGAATCGGGTTGGTAAGTCATTTACATCATTGCCAAACGGATCTTCTAATTCATTGCCAATTGCATCTAATCCAAAGAACGTATAGCTGACTATTGTCGTAAATTACTACAAATCAAGACAATTTCAACACACAACCCACCATGCTATTTTCGAAAACTCACCTACACTAAAGACAGTAACGTGAAAATATAAATAAGCACTCAGAGAATTAGTGCCGTGATGGGGAGTAACGCAATATTATGATCCGCTTACGCCAAATCATTGCCCCTTTTTTGGTTGGCATGATGACTCTATGTAGCTCAATCCACGGTCATTCAGCTCAAACGATAACGCTGGGAATGAGCAGTGCTTTTTCAGGGGACAATGCGTCAATGGGAGAAGACTTTCGTGCTGGCGCGCAGGCAGGGTTTGCAAGCTTTCATGAAAAAACAGGACACACTATCGAGCTGATTTCCTTGGATGATGCTTACGATCCAAGACAGGCAGCGCCCAACACCAGACACCTTATTACAGAAGAAAAAGTCACCGCCTTATTCGGTAACATAGGCACGCCAACTGTGGCTGTCAGTGCACCTATTGCAACAGAAAGTAAAACGCTGCTGTTTGCCCCCGTTTCTGGATCTTCTTTGATTCGTCCAACCACGCCAGACAGATACATTATTAATTATCGAGCAAGCTATGAAGAAGAAATAACCACTGTCTTCGACGCTTTGGTGAAGGAGCATTCTTTAAATGAGGAGGATATCGCCTTATTTAATCAACAAGATATGTTTAGCAGTTCGGGGAAAAGTTATCTCGATGACTTGATGAAAAAACATGGTATTCGACATGAAAAAGGCCTATTTCAAATGGAATACTCTCGTAATACCCTAGCCGTCGAGCACGCTGTTGCAGACTTATTGATACGTCATCCCACGCCTAAAGTGATTTTTATTATTGGTAGCGCCGCGCCCAGTGCAAAATTCATTCGCCTAACACGCCAATATGGCTTAGATCCTTTGTTTATTGGCATTTCTTTTATGGGAAGTCGTTTATTTATTGAAGAGCTGCAAGATGTCCCAGCAAAGATAATTATTTCACAGGTCGTGCCGCATGTTGAAGAAAAAAAACTACCCATTGTCGTCGATTTTCATCAAGACATGGCTCGATTTTCACCACGGAGCCCATTAACCCCTCTCAGCCTCGAAGGCTATATTGCCGCTAAAATATTCACTAAAGCGCTAACGGAAACCTTGCCAGTTAACCGTGAAGCTATCATTAATTTGCTCGAATCACTCGGCCAATTCGATATTGGCCTTGGTGTGCCGCTAAGCTTATCTTTAGAAGAGCATCAAGCCAGCCACTCGGTATGGCTAACGCAGTTAAAAGACGGTAAATTGATCCCTATTCCCGTCGCAACCGTTCCAAAACTCTACTTAAGTGACATGATGAATACAGAAACAGCAGGAAAAGCACAATGAAGACATGGATTACCTGGCCACACGCAAGCATCAGATCTTTAGTGTGGCTTCTGACCTTCGTCGCTTTGACGATGACCATAGCCTTCACCATCATGTTATCAACCGCATTAACAGACTTAAAAGACACCTACTACAAAACGCGTACCTCCCAAGATGAATTACTCTTCGCCTCAGCGGAATTACGAGAGCTATTACCGGCCCATCAATACCGTCTTCGCCAAGCGCTAAAGGAAAACTCTGAAGCCATCTATCCACCAGAAACGCAAGTTAAGCGTATTGATAATGCCATCAAATCACTGAATCAATCAGATAACAGAGATCCAGAGTTAAAAAACCTGTCTCTGGCACTGAATAAAAACTTTACGCAAATACTACAGCTGACTGTCGACACGCAAGTCTGGAATCAACAACGCAATACGTTTAAAAAAAATTACCTCGCCACGGTTTCTTATAAAAAAAATACCTTGACTGCGTTAGAAAACATTCGTGATCGATTGAATAATTTAGAAGGACGCATGCGTCTCGATGAAGCGGTTATTTTATATCGTTTTAACAACAGTACAGAAAACACCAAAAATACACTTGCACTAAAATACATGGAATTGAGTAATAAACGCATCAATTATCAGATGCAGCAAATTCTCCTGAGCCTGTCGGATTTAAGAGTGCTCATTAATTTCATGCTCACAGAAGCCAACAAAGACAACCTCATCGACATTAAAGACAATGGTATAAAACCACTATTAGAACGCCTGAATGCGCTTCCAGAGCAACTCGATCAAGACGCCTATGACTTGTCTCAAGAACTTACCCTGCTCACTAAACAGTTGGCGCATAGCCTCTTTGGCGAAAACTTTTACATCAATCAACAACGAGGGACTATCGTACCTTCGGGTCTAAGCCTTTACCAAATGCGCATCAATGAGTTACAGCTTGAAGCGGACCGGACTCTTTTAGAGCAGCGTTTTTACACCGCCTTCCAAGACCTGCCTAAGATGCTGGATTCGATTGGCGAAAAAGTCCAAAAGCAATCGGAAAAAATAAATAATACCGTTGAAAGCCGCCTCAACGATTTTGCCAAAAAAATGACCACCACGGCATTTATTGGCATTATGTTACTGTTAGCCTTATCTTGGTTAGTGTCTCGACGGGTCGACAAACAACTGTCCGATTTAGTCGACAGCGAGAACCGTTTCCGATCCATGTTTGAACTGTCTCCCGATCCAGTATGGATCTTATCAGGACATCGCATTGTAGAATGCAATAAAGCGGCTTTTGAACAACTTGGTTTCGACACAGAAGACGCCATCAAACACAAAACCATGGACGAGCTAAGTCCACTTCGCCAAGGCAATGATAAGCGCTCTTCTGACACCTTGGAAACCATTCTAGAACGCGTCGAAAAACACGGCTATCATCGCTTCGAATGGCTATTTACCGATGCCAATCAACAGCCATTAATTGCTGAAATCACCATGGCAAGTATCGCCATTTCAAACCACCCAGCCACCTTGTGCACTTGGCACAACATTCGCCAACGTAAACTGGTTGAAAACGCCTTAATCGCCCATCAAGAACAGCTTGAAATAGAAGTCAAAAACCGTACACATGAACTGGAAATCGCCAAAGACGAAGCCGTGCAGGCCAATCGAGCCAAAAGTGACTTCCTAGCCAACATGAGTCATGAAATCCGAACGCCAATGAACGCCATTATTGGTATGTCCCATTTGGCCCTATTAACCGATCTAAATAACAAACAACGAGGCTATATTGAAAAAGTCAGCCACTCCGCTAACTCATTACTCGGTATTATTAATGACATACTCGACTTTTCAAAAATCGAAGCGGGTATGCTCAACATCGAAAAAATTGACTTTAAAATAGATGACGTGTTTAACGATGTGGCCAGTATTTTATCCTTAAGAGCCGAAGAAAAGTCCCTTGAGTTATTGTTCGATCTTGCGCCTAATTTGCCGACCAACTTAACGGGGGATCCGATGCGTTTACGGCAAATCTTGCTTAATTTAGGCAACAATGCCATCAAATTCACCCAGCAAGGGGAAGTCATCATTGCGGCCCATTTGCTCAAACAACATGCGGATGGCTTGCTGTTACATTTTAGCGTCAAAGATACTGGCATTGGCATTACAGAAGAACAACAATCGCGCCTGTTTCAATCTTTCTCACAGGCGGATTCATCAACGACACGTAAGTTTGGCGGTACAGGACTTGGATTGGCCATTTCTAAAAAAATCACCGACTTAATGGGCGGCAGTATTTGGGTGGAAAGCAAAATACATCAAGGCAGTATTTTTCACCTTACTTTGCCTTTTGAATCCAGCCAATCCATTTCTCACAATCAGCCTAGCTTATCCATAAAACACCGTGTATTGATTGTCGATGATAACGACTCGGCTCGAGAGATTTTACACAATATCATCCATAACTTTGGGCTCAGAGTCACCTCAGTGAACAGCGGTGAAGATGCGCTTAGTATTATAAAAGCCAATAAAACACTCGACCCATTCTCACTCGTACTGGTTGATTGGCAAATGCCTGACATGGACGGCGTCGAAACCTGTCGAGCGCTCCATGCGCAATGCCAAGAGGAAGAGGGTTTCCCTACTGTGCTCATGGTGACAGCGTACAGCCTCGAAGAAGCCAGACGAGCCAGCCAAGATGTTAATATTGCCGGTTTTCTAACCAAACCAGTCACGCCTTCCTCCTTGTTCGACGCCATGGTACAAGCACTACATCTGGATCACATAGCGCCCATCAAGCATGCCTTGATATCCCAGATAGACACTCGAACACTGGTCGGGGCACGCATCCTACTGGTTGAAGACAACCAGCTTAACCAAGAGCTGGCGAAAGAACTATTAATGGGTCATGGGCTCATCGTAGAGACTGCCAATAATGGCCAAGAAGCATTAGATAAACTTGAACAACACAGTTACGACGGCGTGTTAATGGATTGTCAAATGCCCGTCATGGATGGTTATACCGCCACTCGAATCATCCGGAAAAATCCGAAATACAGTGATTTGCCCATTATTTCCATGACAGCCAATGCGCTGGCAGGTGATAAAGAAAAAGTCATCGAAAGCGGCATGAATGACCATATTTCCAAGCCGATTCAGGTTCACTATATGTTTGATACGTTAAAGAAATGGATCAAACCTAGCCAGCCTGTGGATACTATTATTCATCTACAACCGACCTCTTACAAAAAGACATTAAGTGCAGAAGATCAACAGGATTTAGAGCAATTGATTGGTGTTGATGTAGCAACAGGACTCGCGGTTACCCAACATGATGTCGCTCTTCTATGGCGTCTTCTATTGCGTTTTTATGATACTCAGCAAAACTTTGTTGAGCAATTCAAGCGCTTAATGCAACAAACAGATACGCGAGAGGACGGACTGCGTTTGCTACACACATTCAAAGGCAATGCTGGTAACATAGGCATGCTTGATTTAATGAACAAAGCCGCCGAGCTAGAAAAGGCGTGCCAGCTTCTCGACGCGGACTTTTCAAATGCGCTGAGCGAATTGGAAAATGAACTATGGCGCGTTCTCCCGCCAATAAAAGCGCAAAAAGAGAAACACAAAGAGACATTAACACCCGCAAAAATAACACAACAACCCGTGTCCGCTGACTATTATCAAGCACTAATAACGAAACTGTATGATCTTTTATCACAGGATAAGTTGGACGCAGACATTGTTGCCGTTGAACTAGAAGCGATACTAGAAGGGACAGATAAAAGTCACCTTATTCACGCCATCCGTCAAGCCATCACACGTTATGACTTTGAAACGGCCATGGATAAACTCAACATCTTAATGACCGATCTACATTCATGATTGATAACCACATTATGCTAGAACAAAGCCCGCTCAAACCTACGATTCTAATCGTAGACGATACGCCCGATAATATTGATGTATTGGCTGCGACGTTACGCAACGATTATGATCTTAAAGTCGCGACCAATGGCAAAAAAGCCCTTCAGATCGCCCAAAGCGTTCCTAAGCCAGAGATGATCTTATTGGACGTGATGATGCCTGAAATGGATGGTTATGAGGTCTGCCGCCAATTAAAAGCTAACCCCATTACCTCCGACATTCCCGTCTTGTTTGTTACAGCGAAAGCCAACGCCTGCGATGAAGAGCAAGGTTTTGCGCTGGGGGCGGTTGACTATATTACCAAACCGATTAGCCCACCTCGGGTCAAAGCCAGAGTTCGTACTCATATTGCCTTGTACAATCAAAATCGGCAGCTACAAGAGAAGGTCAAAGAACGCACTCAGTCATTAGAACGTAATCGCCTACGTATTATTCATCACCTTGGTCGAGCGGTGGAATACAAAGACAATGAAACGGGGGCCCACGTGATTCGTATGAGTCACTATTCTAGGCTACTCGCTGAAGCCTATGGCGGTAATAGTGAATGGATAGATATGTTGTTCAATGCCGCCCCTATGCACGATGTTGGGAAAATTGGTATTTCCGATGCCATTCTATTGAAGCCAGGAAAGCTCACTCCAGACGAATGGGAAATCATGAAACAACACACCTTATTTGGTGCCAAAATTTTAGGTGATTGCGACGACGATCCAATGTTAAAAATGGCCGAAGTCATTGCATTAACCCATCATGAGAAATGGGACGGTACAGGCTATCCTTATGGTTTATCGGGTGACAAGATTCCTCTAGAAGGCCGCATTGTCGCCATTGCGGATGTGCTGGATGCCTTACTATCAAAACGCCCCTATAAAGAAGCATGGCCACTGGCAGACGCCATTCGCTACATGGAGGAAAACAAAGGCAAACATTTTGATCCGCAACTCATTACATACCTCCCTCAGATCATTCCTGAAATAGAAAAAATTCGGGCTGCTTATCCCGATTAACAACATATACGATAGTTTTTGACAATCATAACTTTAGTTATTAACAATTTTATCTATTTTATGTTTTTCCCTAATATGAGTCTCGTTGGTAACGAACTTAAACACATTAGGAGAAACACAATGATCAACACTCAAATCAAACCATTCAATGCAACAGCTTTCAAAAACGGCGAATTCGTAGAAATTTCTGAAAAAGATGTATTAGGTAAATGGGCTGTATTCTTCTTCTACCCAGCTGACTTCACTTTCGTTTGCCCAACGGAACTAGGTGACGTGGCAGACAACTACGCTGAGCTTCAATCTCGCGGTGTTGAAGTATTCTCTGTTTCTACAGACACTCACTTCACTCACAAAGCATGGCATGCCAGCTCTGAAACGATCGGCAAAATCCAGTACTACATGGTTGGCGATCAAACAGGCAACATCACCAACAACTTCGGCGTAATGCGCGAAGGTCAAGGTCTTGCTGACCGTGCGACTTTCTTGATCGATCCACAAGGCACTATCCAAGCAATGGAAATCACAGCAGAAGGTATTGGCCGTGACGCTCAAGACCTACTTCGCAAAGTAAAAGCTGCACAATACGTTGCCGCTCACCCAGGTGAAGTTTGCCCAGCGAAATGGAAAGAAGGCGAAGCAACATTGACTCCTTCTCTAGACCTAGTTGGCAAAATCTAAGCTAACTGCTGTGTAGACAGTCGTTGTGACTCTTTCTTCTGAAAGAGTCACTCTTCTCTCACCACGCTAAAGCACTTAAACACAGCGATTAAACACAGTAAATCAATCAAACACACAGGTTTCATCATCATGTTAGAAGCAAACTTAAAACAGCAGTTGGGCACATACCTGCAAAATATCGTTAATCCGATTGAAATTACTGTGTCCACAAATGGTTCAGCAAAATCACAAGAATTACTCGAACTGGCTCGTGAAATCACCGAGCTGAAAAGCGACAAAATCACCCTAACGGTTGATGAAAACGCATCAGGTCGTGCACCGCAAATGGCCATCGCGTCAAAAGGCGAAGCAGCACGTGTGCGTTTTGCAGGCATCCCAATGGGTCACGAATTTACCTCTCTTGTGCTAGCACTATTGCAAGCGGGTGGTCATCCATCCAAAGCTGCACAAGATACGATAGAGCAAATTAAGTCTCTAGACGCTGAATTGAATTTTGAGGTGTACATTTCCCTCTCTTGCCACAACTGTCCAGACGTGGTGCAAGCGGTCAACCTAATGGCCGTGTTAAACCCTAAGATTACAGCCACCATGATCGACGGTGCATTATTCCAAGACGAAGTGAATAGTCGCAACATCATGGCCGTACCTTCTGTGTACCTAAATGGCGAATTATTTGGTCAAGGCCGTATGACTTTGGCGGAAATTGTTAACAAAGTGGACACTGGTGCCGCGAAAAAACAAGCCGCTGCTTTAGCTGAGAAAGCCCCTTATGACATGCTTGTGGTAGGTGGTGGTCCAGCGGGCGCCGCAGCCGCTATTTACGCAGCTCGTAAAGGCATCCGTACCGGTGTGGTCGCAGAGCGTTTTGGTGGACAAGTCGCCGACACCATGGCGATTGAGAACTTTATTTCCATGAAAGCCACAGATGGTCCAAAACTGGTCACAGGCTTAGAACAACACGTGCTCGATTACGACGTGGACTTGATGAAAACGCAAAAAGCCGTTCGTCTAGAGAAAAAAGAATTCATCGAAGTCGAATTGGAAAACGGTGCAATACTAAAAAGTAAATCTGTCGTGCTTGCCACAGGCGCACGCTGGAGAGAAATGAACGTACCGGGTGAACAAGAATACCGTGGTAAAGGTGTGGCTTACTGCCCGCACTGCGATGGTCCCTTGTTCAAAGGCAAGAAAACCGCGGTGATTGGTGGGGGCAACTCAGGTATTGAAGCGGCTATCGACCTTGCTGGTCTGGTTGAGCATGTTACCGTGTTAGAGTTCAGTGATACCTTACGTGCTGACGATGTATTAGTGAAAAAAGCCAACTCCTTGCCGAACGTCACCATTATTAAAAACGCCATGACCACAGAAGTAATGGGCGATGGACAACGTGTTATTGGCCTAAAATACACAGACCGATTAACCGACGAATCTCACCTTGTCGACGTAGCGGGCATCTTCGTACAGATTGGTTTGGTGCCAAACAGTGAGTTTTTAAAGGACACATTGCAATTAACAAACAGAGGCGAAATCGTAATCAACGCCCATGGCGAGACCTCTATTCCAGGTGTCTTCGCAGCGGGTGACGTGACGACAGCGCCATACAAACAGATCATCATCTCCATGGGATCTGGTGCGACAGCGGCTCTAGGTGCATTTGATTACTTGATTCGTAATTAAACATCAGGCTTCCGCAGTACCCGAACCGACCAACTAGAGACACATAAAACGCCATCTGGCTTAGCTAGATGGCGGTTTTTTGTCTCGAAGCTCCGTTGGTCAGTAAGAAACAAACTTCCCACCTCGCTCCACGCGCAAGCGCGTAAAGCCGCTCGGCGTGAGTTTGTTTCACTGTGCTTAAATTCTAAACAAAGCATTGCGTACAAAAAAAGTAGAAGTACAATTTTTAGCACTGACTTGCAGGAGTAAAATATGGATACGCTAAGTTACTCAGCTTTTAGAGCCAATATTGCTAGCACATTGGACAAAGTAAACGATGACCATAAGCCTGTGCTGATTACTCGCAAAGGTCATAAACCCACTGTTCTTATGAGCCTTGAAGACTTTCAAGCTTACCAAGAAACTGCTTACTTGATGGCAAGCCCAAAAAATGCTTCTCGTTTAAACGAAGCCATTGCCGAAGTGGAAGCAAGCAGAACACAGACAAGGGAAAGGATTGACCAATAATGCTGTCTTGGGCAGAAATTGAATAAAAAAGCCAATACAAACCTTAATTCGTATTGGCTTTTTTATGCTCTGTTCAGCGTTATTTAACGGCTTTTTCATCCCATGTTTTTAGTGCAGACTTCGACCAAGAGCCGTACGAAGCATTGGGCATAACGATCCAGTCGTTACCAAAATGCTTGGCTTCTTTGGCAACTAGACCACGTTGGTACTCTGTTGATTCCTTATTTTTAAACTCGGCAGCAAAATCATGCAGGCTGTCACCTATCAACATAAGAATATCGTGTTCTTTGCGCACGACATTACGACGTGTTTCTTTCGACTCAGTATACAGCAACACATTGTCACTGCTCACTTGGGCAATATTGAGCTTCTTCAGTGTCTCAATAGTGTCGGCTTTGTTCTCTTGAAAACGATCTGAGATATAGTAAATTTTCACGCCTTGCTGGGTAACAAAGTCGATGAAATCTTTGGCCCCTGGGATCAAGGTCGGTTCGCCTTTTTGCTCCCAATCACTCCAAGTATCCCAAGAAGTGTAATCGTGGCAATTATTTACATCACGAACTAATAATGGCGTATTGTCTATCACGGTTTCATCAAGATCCAACACCACAGCTGGTTTTTTATCTGAATCATGATTCGCTAAAAGCTGTATAAAACGCTGCGTGGCAAACTGGTATGCCTGTAGCTGGAGCGCCATCACTTCGGCAGATTGTTGTTGATAACGCAGCGCCATAGTGTATTCTTTCGGTGCACAAGTCGTATCTTCAGCGGCAAAGGTAACACTGCTCAATAGTGGTAAGGCGACAAGAATAGATGCGGTGATTTTTCCCATAAAAAACTCTCTTTTTGTGTATAACCAGTAAATGTGACATTTTTATTAAACACCAATTTAATTACAACTCAAATCTATTTTTTACTTTTTCCTTATTTCAACACCATGAAAAAGACAGCTTTGTATAGTATGAATAGTGATAAGAATGCCTGTTTCATTGGACTGATAGAGCCATCCGTGATTAAAGTGGCGCCTATAAAGCATCCACAACATCATGGATACAGGAAAGCAATTCAAGCGTATGAGAAAACGCCCTATCGATCAAACGGGCGTTTTTTGTTTTGCCTTAAGTAAAAATGATGAGCAAAGCTTTTAGGCCGTAGGCACGGTGCCGCCATCAATAATGTATTCCGTACCTGTGATAGAGGACGCTCTCGCTGACACTAGAAAAGTGATTAAATCAGCCACTTCCGAAGGTTGTGCTGGACGCCCTAAAGGAATGCCGCCGAGCGCTTCCATAATAATCTTTTTACCTCCTTCATAATCTGTACCGGCATGATCCGCAAGCCGGTCAGCAAGTCGCACCGATGCTTCTGTTTCTATCCAACCGGGCGATACACGCACAACGCGAACGCCTTTTGGCGCCACTTCTTTCGATAAGCTTTTACTGTAAGTGGATAACGCCGCTTTGGCTGCGGCATAAGCGGTGGTCGATTCAGGCAAGGGAAGTTTGTTCTGTATCGATGTGACGTGGACAATAACCCCAGACTTTTTGACCAACATCGCTGGCAATAATCCCCGATCAATACGCACCGCAGACAGTAAATTTTGACTCAATGCATTTTCCCACTCTTGCTCATCAAGCGCGGCAAAACCGCCACTGGGAGCGCTTGAGCCGCCCAGCACATTGACAACAATATCAACACCACCAAACTTATCTAATACGGTGTTTACTAGCGCGCTACAACCCGCTGCCGTCAGCAAATCCCCTTCTATGTATGAAATGCCTTCTAGAGCGTCTTTAGGAACAGAACGAGCCACGGCAATCACATGCACTCCCGCGCTATGTAACGACTCAACGACCGCCGCTCCCAAGCCCTTAGTTCCGCCAGTAACCAGGGCGATACGCCCATTTAACTCAAGATCAAAACTCATAAGGAGATCTCCAGTGCGGTGATTTTGTCGCCATCCAGCGTGAAAGCGTATTGAAGATTCACAGGGCTCCCAGGAAAGTTCCCTGTCACTAAACCCGTGACTATCGTTTGCTCTGCGCTTTCACGTAATGACTGCGGTTCAACCGTATAGGTATATTTCGTCGATGCATTCGCTTTCCACTGTTTAATTGCGTCCAATCCCGTATGGGTCTGCCCTTCATCTTTTACCACTGCCACATCGGAAAAACAGGCGACAATCGCCTCATCATCCCCTTTATCTGCTTGGAAATAGTTTGCGATTGGTCTTGGAAGATCAATAGTCATCATAAAACTCCTTCACTTAACATCAGTTGCTTAGAACACGCCAAATTGCTGTCTGAAAAGAATGGCGTTAAGCTATCTGGAAAACAAGAACCGACAAAAAAGTAGGGTACTTACTCTGAAGTAAGTTTTTGATCTCATAAGGGCTAAGGCCATAAAAAAAATGACAAAAAAATGGACGCCAGCTTCTGCAGCCGATGGCGTAGAGCAAGTACTAAAGATTCTGGAAGGAAAATGGAAGTTGGTCATCCTCTTCCATCTCTTTGGCGGACAAGTAAAACGCTTCTCTGAATTAGAAAAAGCCATTCCTGCCATCACTCAGAAAATGCTCATTCAACAGCTTCGTCAAATGGAAGCGGATGGAATCGTCACACGAACAATTTATCATCAAGTTCCACCAAAAGTAGAATACCGTTTAACGGACTGGGGGCAGGAACTTTGCCCTGCTCTAGACGCCTTACTCAAGTGGGCTGAAAATAAGGCATGATGTTAATACTCTCGATGTCATTCAATGAATGACGCTGCTCACATGATTCCACTCTTTAAATAACCAACCTTGGAATGAAATTAAAATGCTATTCTGGGGTCTTATGAGCGCTGAATGCATTTTTTAAACACACTTCAATAAAGAGACATAGTATGAAAATGTTACGTTTTATCTCCATTTTAGAAGGCACGTCGCTTTTATTGTTGCTTTTCATTGCCGTGCCATTAAAACGCCTGATGGACATGCCTGAGTATGTGAGCGTTATTGGACCGATTCATGGTGGGTTGTTTATTTTGTTTAACATTCTTTTGATGTTAAGTGTGTCTCGATATGGGGTGTCGTCAAAACACGCCTTGATAGGATTCATTGCGTCGTTGGTGCCGTTTGGCAGTTATATTTTTAAAGGGAAGGTCTTAAATAAATACGAATAATCGTGTTCTTTGCAACGTCAAATTAAAGCTTTCACTCACTTAAAAAAAGGGCCTTAGTAATTCAAAGGCCCTTTATCGTTCTGTTCGCTGTCCCATTCTAAAATAGGCTTACACCTTGAAAAAGCTGACTTTTGTGGTCAGTTTCTTCGATAATTGCGCAAGGCGTTCACTCGATTGAGCCACTTGTTCAGAACCAGCAGCACTTTCCATAGTGGCTTCGTGAACGCGAGTAATATTGAGGTTCATGTCTTCCGCCACACGCTCTTGCTCCGCGGACGTTTGGGCAATTTGTGTGTTCATATCATTGATTGCCATGACCTCAGTCCGAATGCTCGCCAAGGCGGCGCGAGCTTCTTGAGTCTGTTCGACGGTTTTTTGTGCTCGCTCACGGCTGGTGTTCATGATCTCAGCGGCTTTGCTGGATCCTTCTTGTAGACGAACAATCATGTTGCTGATTTCGCTGGTCGACTGCTGTGTCCGTGTCGCCAACGAACGCACTTCATCCGCCACAACCGCAAAGCCTCGACCATGTTCACCGGCTCGCGCCGCTTCAATAGCAGCGTTCAACGCCAATAAATTCGTCTGTTCTGCGATGGCGCTGATAACGTCGGTGATTTTTTCAATATTGCCGCTATCAACGGAGACTTTCTCAACCGTTTTTGACGCTAACTCTAAGGTTTCTGACAAGTGCACAATGGCTTCTGCAGTGGCATTCACTTTGGTATTACCGCTTTCTACTTCTCGATCCACTTTTTGTGTGGCTTCAGCAGCGTGGCCAGCATGTCCGGCGACCTCAGAAACAGAGGCAGACATTTCGTTAATCGCGGCCGCCATCTGCGTGGTATCGGCAGATTGCTGACGAAGACGACGGTTGTTTTCACTTGCGGTGCTGTTTAGTTCAGACGAGGCAATGCCAAGTTCATCAGCGGCACTGCGCACGTCTAGGATGATTTGTTGCAAGCGCGACACCATGGCCCGTACGCTGCCAATCATACTATTTGGATGGTGTGTTTCTATTGTGACATTCAGGTTACCATCAGCAATTCGCTGCACCAACGCGGCAACGTCTTCAGGCTCTCCGCCAATTCGCGCCTGTATGCTGCGAATCAAAGCAATCGCAACTAATACACTAAAAACCGCCGCGATAAGAGTCACCACAAGCATTAAATTAACAAAGGTGCTGGCAACCTTCATTACGATACCAATGTCGTTATTAATGACTTCTTCTTGATGATCAATAAAAGCGTTAATGCGCTTTAGCCATTCAGTATAACCAGGAGACACTTCTTGCATTAACAGTTGAGTCGCAATGCTTGTGTTACCTTGTTGAGCCAAATCCAACAGTGCTTTCGTCGACTTCTGTGTGGTTACTTCGATATCTTGAATCGCTTTTAACAGGGTTCGCTCTACTGTGGAAGCATCAGACAACATGAGTTGATTCATGGACTTCGACGACTGCTGATAAAACGAATCTAGGTCCCTGATTAATGTAAGCTCTTGATTTAAACGCGCGGGATCCGATGCCAACACCACATCACGCACCGCAATGGCTCTATCGTGAACACTACCTCGAAAGTTAATGGCATAGCGCTGCTTCAACGTAGCGCCATCACGAACACTCGTTAATGTGTTATCAATCACGTTAACACGTTGCATGCCCACCACTGAAACAAGCAAGAGTAGAGCAAAGATAAAAGCAAACCCTAGCCCCAAACGCTGGGAAATTTTAAGTTGGCTAAACATAGTATTCATCACCTTTTAGAAAGAGTCATGATTGACTAAACATCAACCAAGGGCTGGCAGCATAAACCGCTCAATCTATAAAAACCAGCCATACATTGCGAAGATAAAAAGAATCTAAAAGCGCATAAAAAACCAAAAAAAACGCTTTCTGACTTAGCCAGAAAGCGGTTTTCATTTATAAGAGATTTTATCGTTAAATAGCCTTGCGCTATTTAAGAAGACTTTTTCACAAACTGAGATTTCAGCATCATTTCACCACCGCCATCCAACTTGCAGTCAATATCATGATCGCCATCAACAAAGCGTTTGATCGTCGCTTTAGTGCCAATTTTCAGCACTTGAGACGACCCTTTTACTTTCAGGTCTTTCGCCAAGGTCACTTTGTCACCTTCTTGCAAGACGTTGCCGCCCATGTCTTTGATAATAAGCGCTGCTTCGTCCACCACGACTTCATTCGGGTTCCATTCGTGCGCACACTCAGGGCAAATCAGCATGGCTTGATCTTCGTATACATAAGAAGAGTTACACTGTGGGCAATTTGGAAGACTCATTGTTTATCACTACCTTTGACGTTGACAGAAAAATTTCGCCTATTATAACCTTATTTTTGATATGGTTTTTATGATCACGTAAAAATAAGCACTTATTTTTTCTGTGTTGGCGGCGTGAAAAACAAAAAAACGATTTAAAACAATCTAATTATCTCTTCAATACGTACTAAGCTTACATAAAACAAGGCGATGGGAAGAAGATGATGAAAGTGGGTGTAATGTGGTTTGGAGAAGATCTGCGTTGTGCGGATCAAGATATGTTGTGGCAGTCTGCACAAGAGGTGGATCATCTTGTCTGCCTCTATTGCGATGAACCTCATAACAGTCGCCCAAGTCGCTACGCTACACAAGGTATGTCAACGAATCGTCGACGCTTTTTGGAGCAAGGGCTTCAAAGCTTAGCACAGCAACTAGAAGCACTAGGGCAAACCTTATTTATTAGCGCCATGGATGCGGTAACCAGTTTAAACTTACTGTTAAACGAAGTCCCTATCTCGCATTTGTATCGAAACCATCATGGTGGATGGTACGAACAACAAACGCTAAAACGTATTGCTAACCAGTTTCCTGACGTTCGAATTCATATTGGGAATGATTTGAGTTTGTTTAGGCCCTCTCAGCTGCCTTTTGAGATAACCGAACTGCCTGTCTCCTTTTCTAAGTTTCGCCGCTTAGTAGAAAACATTGATGTCTTGTCACCTTTACCGGCATTAGAGGAACTTCCCCCTAAAGCCCTTTTTACTATTCAAAAAATCCGCCCTTGGCAAGCACTCGCTGTCAATGAAAATAGCGCTTTCACCGGTGGCGAACAAGCGGCAATGGATCAACTAAGTGACTATTTCTCAAGCAACCTCCCCAGTCTTTACAAAGAAACTCGCAACGAATTAGACGGCTGGGAAAACTCCACCAAGTTCTCTCCTTGGTTGGCACAAGGCAGCTTATCCGTCCGACAAATCAAAGCCAGTCTCGACGTCTATGAGCGCGATCACGGTGCCAGTGAATCCACCTATTGGATTTACTTTGAGTTGCTTTGGCGCGAGTACTTTCACTGGTACGCCACCCGTTACGGCAAGCAGCTTTTCTTGCCCGGTGGATTATCTGGCAAGCAAACACAAGGGAGCTATTATGCAGAACGCTTTCGCAAATGGAGTCAAGGCAACACGCCGTATCCTTTGGTAAATGCCTGTATGAAACAACTCAATCAAACGGGCTTCATGAGCAACCGTGGTCGCCAAATTGTTGCCAGCTGTTTAATCTATGAATTAGGTATAGATTGGCGTTATGGCGCGGCTTACTTTGAAGAACAGTTGATCGATTACAATGTCGGCTCAAACTGGGGAAATTGGCAATACATTGCGGGTGTTGGTGCCGACCCAAGAGGTGGACGTCACTTCAATTTGCAAAAGCAAACCGAGCAATATGATCCGAACCACCGCTTCATCAACAAATGGCAAGGTGGGCAGTTTGACTCGCAACTCGACTCGGTTGACGCCGCCGACTGGCCGATTTACCCTCATCCATAATGTTGTCATCTACTCTCCCCGTAGTCGTTTGGCTCAAACGCGATCTGCGTCTTACCGACCATGAGCCGCTTGCGAATGCGATCGCGCAAAATAGGCCGCTCATTGTGCTGTATGTTTTTGAACCAAGCTTGGTGGCAGATCCGCACTATGATGTACGCCATTGGCGTTTTGTATGGCAATCTTTAGAGGACATCAATCAGCAACTGGCTGAAGTCGGTGGGCGTTTATGTATTGTGTATCAAGAAGCCTTAGAAGCGCTGATTGATCTCCACCAGCAAACGCAATTCGATCAACTGTTCAGCAGTGAAGAAATCGGTATCGAGCTAACATTCCAACGTGATAAAAAAATCAAACAGTGGTGTCGGCTGAATCATATTCACTGGCAAGAGTCGCCAACGGGCGCGGTCATTCGTGCGCTCAAAAATAGAGTGTCATGGGACGATGCTTGGCAAAAAGTGATGCGCTCGCCCATTGTCGACATAGAACTCAGCCATCTCTCTTGGTATCCGTTAGAGCATGCAGACATCAGCTTACCGGAGTCATGGAAAACGCCTCAAAAGGGTATGCAGACTGGCGGCCCAACGCTGGCTTGGCGCACCCTAGAAAGCTTTTATCATGGTCGAGGTAAGGATTATTATCGCTCCATTTCAAGCCCGCTGAGTAGTCGCTCCGCCTGTACTCGGCTATCACCTTATTTGGCTTGGGGGAATATTAGCCTAAGAGAAGTCTATCAAGACCTATTGTCTCGCTGGCAAACACCTGGCTGGCGTCGAACGCTCATTGCCTTAAGTTCTCGATTGCATTGGCATTGCCATTTTATGCAAAAATTCGAAAGTGAATGCGCGATGGAGTTTCGGCCAGTCAATCGCGCCTATGATGCTTTCCCCTATCGCCAAGATGAACAGGTCGATGCCGATTTACAAGCGTGGCAACAAGGTCAGACTGGCTATCCCATCATTGATGCTTGCATGCGAGCCGTCACAGCAACGGGTTATATGAATTTTCGTATGAGAGCCATGATGGTGAGCTTTTTATGCCATCATATGAACATTGATTGGCGACGAGGTGTGCATCATTTAGCACAGCTGTTTTTAGACTTTGAGCCCGGCATTCATTACCCACAATTTCAAATGCAAGCTGGCGTCACGGGCGCGAATACGATACGCATCTACAACCCACTAAAACAAGCCCAAGACCAAGATCCCGATGGCGAATTTATTCATCGTTGGGTGCCAGAATTAAAAGAAGTCCCCGCTCCTCTTGTTCATGCCCCTTGGGAAATGACGCCCATGGAAGAAGCCTTATATCAATGTCAAATTGGCGTCGATTACCCTGCCCCTATTATTCCTCTGATAGAAGCCGGAAAAGCAGCGAGAGACAGACTGTGGGGCTATCGTCAGCAATTTGAGGTGAAACAGGAAAAGCAACGTATCTTAGCCACACATGTTAGACCCTCTAAACGATCTAAAAAAACCAAAGGATCCCCATGACTCAGTACCACACCTTACGTTTCATCCTTGGCGATCAGTTAAACGCAGCGCATTCTTGGTTCAAAGAACAGGACCAAGGCGTATTGTATGTCATCGCCGAGCTGCATCCGGAAGCGACTTACGTTAAGCATCACATTCAAAAGCTCTGTGCCTTTTTTCTTGCCATGGAGCACTTCGCTAATGCCCTAAAAGAAAATGGTCATCAGGTATGCTATCTCACCTTAGACGACACTCAAAAACACAGCGTAGAAGACGTGATATTGGGGCTGGCTGAGCAGCATGGCATTGACCATATCGAGCTGCAACGTCCAGATGAATATCGTGTGTTACAGCAATACCAAACACTGATCACAGGCACGACCAAGCCCACTGTCAGCATGGTCGATAGCGAACACTTTTTATTGCCCTTCAATGAAATCCCCAATTTCTTTCAAGCTAAACACACGGTTCGTATGGAGCACTTTTATCGCAAGATGCGTCAGCGTTTTAACATATTGATGGCAGGCGATAGAGAACCAGAAGGTGGCCAATGGAACTATGACACCGCCAATCGCAATAAGCTCAAAACAAACGATCTAGCTAATATTCCAGCTCCGCTGTGTTTTCAGCATGATGTGACGCATTTACTGGAGCGTCTTCAACGACATCACATTCCGTCTCTTGGAAAGATAGAATCTCACCTACTTTGGCCTGTGACTAGCCAAGACGCGCTGAATTTATTGACTTTTTTCTGTGATCATTTGCTACCAAACTTTGGTCGTTTTCAAGACGCCATGACGAACCAAACACCACACAGCTGGAGCTTGTATCATTCGCGTCTGTCGTTTGCGCTTAACGCGAAATTGATCAGCCCAAAACATGTTATTAAAGCCGCGATTAGTGCTTATCAAGAAAACGACAATATCGACATTGCCCAAGTCGAAGGTTTTGTCAGACAAATTCTCGGTTGGCGCGAATATGTGCGCGGTATGTATTGGATCAATATGCCAGACTATGCACAACAAAATGCCCTTAATGCTGAGCGAGATTTACCACACTATTTCTGGAATGGACAAACGAAAATGAAATGTCTTGCCAGCGCCATTGGGCAATCTCTCGATTACGCCTATGCCCATCATATTCAGCGTTTAATGGTGACAGGGAACTTTTGCATGTTAACGGAAATTGCGCCACAACAGGTCGACGAATGGTATTTGGGCATTTATGTTGACGCCTTGGAATGGGTAGAACTCCCCAACACTCGCGGCATGAGCCAATTTGCTGATGGTGGCTGGATTGCTTCCAAGCCTTATGCTGCGAGCGGCAGTTACATGCAAAAAATGAGCGACTATTGTGGTGATTGTCACTATAAGGTCAAAGAAAAAACCAACGAGGAATCTTGTCCTCTCAACAGTTTATATTGGCGTTTCATGGTCAAGCATAGAGAACGTCTCGCCACGAACCCACGCATCGGCATGATTTACGGCAACTGGGACAAGCAAAACGACGCGCAAAAGCACGCCGTGTTGCATAGAGCAGAATGGTGCTTAAAAAACATCGAATCGCTCTAAGCCTCATTGCATGGTTTAACGAATCGATGTGGCTGCTTGTCGGTTGATACGTCGTTGTTGCTGCCTTTTGGCCAGTCTTGGCAGCAACAAACCGGCAATCACAATCCCCACACCGAGTAACTGCAGCTGGGTGACACTTTGCCCATAAGCAAAGGCTGTCAGTGCGGCAAATACAGGCACAAAGTTGAAAAACAAAGAAGCGTTCGCGGCTCCCAGCTGCTTGACCCCAGAAATCCACAACAAATAGCCACCCACGGTACCAAACACACCGATGAACAATAAATCGCCTAACACATAGCCACTAATCGCCAAGCTTTCTTGCCATGGATGAACCTCAGGGCTAAACGCGGTCACCAAAGAGATCACCCCCAGTCCTGATAACATGCCAACTAAAGTATAAGGAATCATCGGCATCCAACGGCTCACACTCTGAGTTAAATAGGTATAAAGGCTCCAGCACAACATGCCTAAAAAGATCATTTGATCTCCATGATTAAACTCAAAACCCAGCAAGCGTTTTAGCTCGCCATTGGTTAGCACCAGCAACACACCGGACAAACACACCACCAAACTAAACACCGCTCCGCGAGCGGGCCATTTGCGTTGCGACAAAGAACCAATCAAAGACGTGGCTAAAGGGCTGAGTGCCATAATCAGTGCGCCATTACTCGCATCGGTATGAGCTAACCCAGTAAACAAACCAAGGTTAAGTCCGCCAACCCCAACAATAGAAACGCCCATTGCCCACGCCCATTGTTTCGCCGTTAAGCGAGGCATGGACATGTTTTTCCACTTGGCATACATAAACAAACAGACGGCAGCGATAGCAAAACGCCAGATCACCAAGGTAAGCGCATGCACCTCTCCTAACGCATGTTTGCCAACAGGAAAACAGGCTCCCCAGAAAAACGTACATAACAGCAGTAGCAATACGGCATTCATATTCGCCGAACGATTCATCACTCTCTCCATTGAAAGAAAACTTGAAAATAGGCTGTTCAGTGTATAGATTTTAAATTCGGAATAAATAGATAAATTTGAGACAATAGATTCCAAATATGAAATTTAATTATTCACTCGATGACATGCGTTGTTTTTGCGCGGTTGCTCAATATGGGAGCTTTAAACAGGCTTCCGCTGTATTGGAAATACCGCTTTCCACATTAAGTCGACGGGTTGCCAAACTCGAAGCAGACTTGGCCATTAGATTATTAAATCGAGATGCACACCGAGTACAACTTACTCACTCAGGACAACGCTATTACGAAAGAAGCGTGTCCCTATTTGAAGAGTTAAACGATGTAGCCATATGTCTGTTGCAAGACAACACCCAAGCCAAAGGCACCATTAGAATATCGGCACCCGTGAATTTCGGTGTTCACGTTTTAGCTCAGCACTTTAATGCCTTTTTAAATCAATACCCTGATATCCATTTGGATTTACGGCTATCGAATCAAACCATCGATATTGAGGAAGAAGCAATCGACATTGCATTTCGCGTCGGTGATCATAATGCCGACCATTGGATTGGTCGGCATTTAACCAACATCCGCTTTGTCATCTGTGGCTCAGTGAATTTAGACCTGTTTAACATAAAAACACCCAGCGACTTAGACGGCTTTCCCACGGTCTTGTGTTCGCCTATGTCTACATGGAAGTTGCAAAACACTGTCTCTGGAGAGATGCAAGACCATAAGCCAAACAGCAACATTCGACTAAAAGTAGACGACATGAGTTTGCTCACTCGCGCGATTCAAGACGGCTTAGGCATCGGATTCATACCTGATTATCACGCACAACCCTTGATTGATTCGGGAGAACTTCAACAAGTTTTACCGGAGTGGAGCAACCAACCAAGAGGCTGCCAAATGTTATATCGTGATCGTGACAACATGCCCTTGCGATTGCGTTTATTGATTAATTTTATGCTCAAGCGCTTTCACGATCATCCATTATATGAATGATCTAAAAGGAACAGCCGATAAAACCACTAGGCAAACTGATTAACCGATAATTCCACGATCAAATCACTGCTGATCTTTTCTAAAGCCGCTTCCAATTCAGACAATGGCAAGCCTGTTGGTGCGACTAATACCATATCGGTTTTAAACAGCATATCGGAGCTCATCGGCGCAGGTTCGCACCTAGTGGTGAGCTCTTTCACGTTGACCATCAAGGAAGACAAGACTTGCGAAACTTCTTTAACAATCCCAGGACGATCATTACCAACCACAGACAGTGACAAAGTCGAACCTGCCACTGTGTTCTGGTTCGCCATTTCTACCGTCACATGCAAACCCAATTGCTCAAAGTTACGCAATGCGTTAATCAATGCTTCTTGGTGTTCCAACGGAACCGTTACGGTTAAAATACCAGCAAATTTATCGGCCAAATGCGCCATACGGCTTTCTAGCCAATTACCATGATAACGTGCAATCGTATCTGACAAACGTCCTACAAGACCCGGACGGTCTTCTCCAATGAAACTCAATACAAGATGCTGTGACATAGTTTTCTCCATCGATATTCTTAGATTTATATAAAAGAGTAGACCGCTTTCTGTGCTTTCAATAAAAATACACTAAATACTCACTATAGACGACGGCTCTCTCTTTTGGGCAAATCACATTGAACTAAAGCGTTTTGTCTTTTGATTCAGTCTGAACTTGTCTACGTAAAAACCAAAAACCCAACAAAGCGGCCATCATACCGGACAAGCTACCCATACCAATCGCCCAGCGAGCTCCCAACGCATCAGCAACCCAACCGACCAGAGGGGCGCCCAGTGCCGTACTTCCCAGCGCCGTCGCTAACACCACGGCCATCACTCGACCACGATAACGCTTTTCAGTGGCCACTTGCATATAAGACGTCGTCGACGTGGTAAACAACTGCAAACTCAAACCAAGCAAAATCAGCAACACGGCAAACGCCCAAAATGACGTACTAATGGCCACCAAAAAGCAACTCACAGCAAACATCGCCGCAACATAAATCATAAAACGGAACGACGGCGACGAACGGCGACTGGCCGTCACCATAGCGCCAGAAATAGAACCGATTGCCATCATGGAAATTAAAAAGCCGTACTGATCCGCATGACCTTGAAAAACATGCACCGTCATCGCCGATAAATACACAGAGAAATTCATTCCCAAACTGCAAATTAAGAAAGACATCACCAAGATGACGGCCATTTCTCGGTGCTGCCAAATATAACGAAAACCTTCTAAAAATTTTGTCATATCAGGGGTAGCTTTGCTGTTATCAGACACGACCGCTGGCAAACGTTTCTTAAATCGGTGTAAAGCGAGTAACAATGGAATAAAAGACAGCACATTGATCATAAAGACCCAGCCACTGCCAACCGATGCAATTAACAGACCCGCAATAGCAGGACCAACGAGGCGAGCCGAATTAAACGACACAGAGTTGAGTCCAACCGCATTTGACAGCTCTTTTTCGCTAACAATATCCGATACAAAGGCATGTCGAGCAGGCGCATCAAAAGCCGCAACACAACCCAGAGCAAAGGCGCAAGCACACACCTGCCAGAGCACAACGTGACCACTCAACACCAACAAACCTAATATCAGAGCCAGCCCCGCCATCAAGCATTGTGTAATAAACAATAGCTTACGACGATCCATACGATCAGCCGTCCAGCCCGTAATAGGCAACAACAATATCTGTGGTGCGAATTGTAAAAACACCACCAAACCAACCGCTGACGCATTTTTGTCTGATAATTCCGCGATCACAAGCCAGTCTTGCGCCGTGCGCTGTAGCCAAGTACCAATATTAGAGATGACTGCCCCACCAAACCAAAGTCGATAATTTGGATTGGCAAGAGACCGAAACGTCTTACTCAATATGCGCTCCTTCGATGATTCATAAAAAATGCGTCTCTATTCACTAAAAAGTGTCATTTAGTAGACGTAACATAATAGGCTCATAACGCTACACAAAAAACACATTTATTCTAGGAAGTTCCTTGTATAATTGAGAAGATACATCCTACTCTGTAATAACGTTAAAGGGTTAAAGCTCTTACATTCATTGCATAACCAAAAAAAACAATAGCAGGTAATACATCGTGATTTTTAATAAAATGTCTCTGAAAGTGCAATTTGCCCTTGTGATTACCCTACCTTGCCTTGCTCTGTTTCTAGTCAGCTGGGCTGGTTTACAAGGCCTTTCTAGCGTACAAGAGCAGACCAAACAACTCGCTCAAAACACCAGTGCGCCCATGCGCTCTCTTGCCGAAGTGGCCTCTCGTATTCCCCGCATGCGTGTCGGTATCGACATTATTTTATTGCAAGAAATCCCCGCCATGCAGGATAAAAAGGGCGTCCTAACTCGCATAAAAGAAACACGTACTGAAGACATTCCTGAAATGGACATGGCTTTAAGACAAGCGTTAGAGGCACAAGTAAACCCTATCATGCGCAATGAAGTACAAAAAATCATCGACATTTTCGCTAAGGTCAAAAGCGATGAACTCGCTCCTATGCTAACCGCCATGGAGAATAACGACCTAACCACAGCTCAAGAAATTTACAAAACTAAATACGCAGACAGCTATGGTGTAATGCGTAAAGCCGTCAATAAAATCCTTGATGAACTTCTTGCCCAAGGCCAACAAGGCTATGCTCAAAGCCAAACAAATTATGAAAATAGCCGCAACAATATGATTATATTAATCATCATTGCCTTATTTGCGTCTATTGTCTTAGCCTGGTTAATGTTACGTCGTCTTAACAGTCGCGTATCTTATCTTCAGCAACATATTTCCAGTGCCAGTGACAAGCTGGATCTTGGCACCGTCATCACACTGGATGGCAAGGATGAACTGAGTGACATCGCTCAGCACTTCAATCAATTTATCGCCAAAGTTCGCACTGCGATTGAAAACGTGGCGGAAAACTCTCGCCAGCTCGCTCGTACCGCAAACGATGTTGCTGCCAAAGCCAAGGCGACACATACCAACTGTTTAAATGAACGTGACCGTACTACGCAAATTGCGACAGCCATTCATGAAATGGGGGCCACGGTTGAGAACATTGCAGAAAATGCCTCTCAAGCAGCAAAAGCCGCCCAGGAAGCGGACAAACAAGCACATCAAGGGGCTGGATTGGTCGCACGTGCTCGCCAAGGTGTTGCGGCCCTATCCACAGAAATTCAGCACATCAGCTCTGACATTGACTCATTAGCCACACAAACGGACTCTATTGGTAGCATCCTCGATACCATCCGCAGTATTTCAGAGCAAACCAATCTATTGGCCTTAAACGCCGCCATAGAAGCCGCTCGTGCAGGCGAACAAGGTCGCGGTTTCGCTGTGGTTGCCGATGAAGTGCGCAACCTAGCCAGTCGTTCTGCGGCTTCTACTGATGAAATACAAAAAATGATCGATCAACTACAAGAACAATCGGCCAAAACGGTTTCGACGATTAAAACCGGTCAAGACCAAAGCAATACCGTGGTAGGACAAGCCAATGAGGCCAACACCTCACTTGAGCAAATCACCAAGCATATTGGTCAAATCAGTGACATGAACATACAGGTGGCAACAGCCACCGAAGAGCAAGCGCTTGTGGTGAATGACATGAGTAAAAACGTCGAAGAGATTAACCAGCTCACCACGGAAACCTCAGAAATTGCCGATGAGCTAACGGCTTCCAGTAACAATTTGCAAAAACTCTCTGTTCAACTGGATAAATTGGTGACTCAGTTTAAGTTATAAACGAGAAAACCATAGCAACAAAAAAGGGGAAGCCACGCGCTTCTCCTTTTTTGTTTTTGCCCACTGCTATTTATTTAGCGAACGAGCTATTCTCATTCGAAAGACAGGCCGCCGCCGTAAATAAAACGTCCGTCGAGCTGTTTAATGCTGTTTCAGCAGAGTCTTGCAATACGCCGATAATAAAGCCCACAGCCACTACCTGCATGGCAATTTCATTGGGAATATTGAACAAACTGCATGCCAAAGGAATCAATAATAAAGAGCCACCCGCCACACCTGAAGCACCACACGCCGACACAGCCGCAATCACACTCAGTAACAGCGCCGTACCAAAATCCAACGAAATACCCAGCGTATTTACCGCTGCTAACGTTAACACCGTGATGGTGATCGCGGCGCCTGCCATGTTAATCGTCGCCCCCAGAGGAATCGACACAGAATAGGTGTCTTCATCCAAATCCAAGCGCTTACAAAGATCGAGGTTAACGGGAATATTCGCCGCCGAACTGCGGGTAAAAAAAGCGGTCACACCACTCTCTTTTAGACACTGAAACACCAGAGGATAAGGATTACGACGAATTTTCCAGAATACTAATAAAGGATTGGTCACAAACGCAATAAACAGCATCGCGCCTATAAGCACCGCTAATAAATGCGAGTAGCCAAATAAAGCATCAAAACCTGTGGCAGCAATAGTGCTGGCTACAAGACCAAAAATACCAAACGGGGCTAAGCGAATAATCACCGACACAATGCTTGTCACACTGCTCGCTAGGTGTTGTAACAAGGCTTTTGTGGCGTCAGACGCATGACGCAAACCTAAGCCAAAACCAATGGCCCAGGTTAAAATGCCCACATAATTACCTTGTACCAGCGCGTTGACAGGGTTATCAACCATTTTGAAGACCAAGGTATGCAAGACTTCATCAATACCTTGAGGTGCGCTCTGGCTCAAATCTGGAGACACCAAGTTCAAATGTGTAGGAAACACAAAGCTAAACATGACAGCCGTTAACGCCGCCACAAACGTGCCCGCAATGTAAAGCACGATCACTGGTCGAATATGACTCTGTTGAGCCTGTTTGTGATTCGCAATCGAGGCCATCACCAATAAAAAAACCAAAATGGGGGCAATGGCCTTTAAAGATTTTACAAAAAAATCGCCAAACAAACTGGCGGACAAAGCAGTACTCGGTGAAACGTAGGCCAACACCACACCACAAAGAATACCGATGGCAATTTGTAGTACCAAACTACCGCGCAAATAACGCTGTAATAACGATGGTTTTTGAGCAAATGTCATTAGAAGGGGTCCATTGAAATTTTCGAGATCGCACCTTACTGCATACCAGCGCAAAAATGAACCATTTTAGGGCATTATTAGAGAAAATATCGCACTATATCAACCAAGTTAGCCTTTAACCGATTATTCAACTTTCTCATTCCTTGCTAAAAGCACAACTTGTACTCCATCTAAATTAGCCCCATATTGTCGACATAAACTCACTTTAGTAAGGAATTGAAATGTCACATTTGTTAGAAAAATTAAACTGGCGTTATGCAACTAAAAAAATGGACTCAAGCAAAGCCGTTGAACAAGAAAAAGTAGATCGTATTCTAGAAGCTATTCGTCTTACCGCCACCTCAAGCGGCCTTCAACCATATGAAGTAATCGTTGTAAAAAACAAAGCATTACGTGAAGCCATCGTGCCGCATGCGTGGAACCAAGCCCAAATCACCGACTGCTCTCACCTTTTGGTGTTTGCCGCTTGGGACAATTACACAGAAGAACGCATCAACAAGATGTTCGATCTAGTCAATGACGAACGTGGCTTTAAAAATGAAGGTTGGGAAAATTACCGTCAAATGATCTTGGGCGCTTACCCGCCACGCGATGCCGAGGTCAATTACCAACACGCAGCGCGTCAAGCGTACATCGGTCTTGGTACAGCATTGATTGCTGCTGCAGAAGAAGGCGTAGACAGCACGCCTATGGAAGGTTTCGATCCGACCAAAGTGGATGAGATTTTGGGCCTTACTGAGCGTGGACTGCGTTCTGTCATTCTCCTTCCTTTAGGTTACCGCGCAGACGAAGGCGACTGGTTAAAAGATCTGAAAAAAGTGCGTCGTGCGAAAGAAGATTTCATCATTGAAATGAACTGATTGGTTATTCAGATCAAATCACACCTCTAAAACGCCAGTTCACTGGCGTTTTTTATGGTTTGGTTAAACTAAGCAAAAACCGTGAAACTCACGCTCTAGATAAAAAATAATGACCCAATGGCGCCAAAACTTGCGTATCTTAATTCACATAAAATTTTCCAACTGAACATTTCAACTGAACAAGGACAAAGCATGACAAGGTTTCTAGGGCTCCTCTTTATCACGCTATTTTTAAGCGCTTGCTCTTCAAACGATAATTGGCGTACAGCAAGTCGCGAACCCGCCGGCATTGCTCCTTCACCTGAAACAGAAAAAGCGGCCGTCATCGAATTTTATGCGGCGGATGCATTTAGTTGGCGCGGCTGGTTTGCTGTTCACACTTGGGTCGCCGTCAAAAGTCAGAATGCCCCTGAATACACCGTTTATGAAGTCGTCGGATGGCGTGTAGAGCGAGGCTTGCCAGCGCTATACGAATATAAAACCGCCACACCAGATCGTTTCTGGTTTGGTGCCAAACCAGAAAAAGTACTTTCTATAACAGGTGAAAAAGCACAAGCACTCATTCCTAAGATAGAAGAAGCGGTAAAGCGCTACCCTTGGGCAAACGAATACACCGTCTTTCCAGGACCAAACAGCAACACTTTTCCAGCTTGGATTGGATTACAAGTCCCAGAACTCGAGCTTGATATGCCTTTCAGTGCCATCGGCAGTGGCTACGCCAATAACGAGTAACCTTTCATTTCCGAGGCAGAGATTGCCTCGGAAATTAAGTCCGTTTTTAGAAACTCCACATATTGACCCGCCCCAGTCCTTACGCTACGTTTTCCAATGGCAAACGAGGAACACCAGTCTGTTCAGCGATCCAACCAAAATAACAACTTAACTCGAACTTAACGGTGCGAGCCTCTCACAAAAGGCAACTATATGGTCATGGATTTCTCTTTCGAAGCACAAAAAACGCAGCAGCGCTTGCTAGCCGAATTGGATTTTGGTCCGCTCACTTCTCAGCAAAAAAACGTCTTTATTTCACGCTTAGAAACGAATTTTCAGCCATTGTTTGAGCAACTTTTTCCGCTCTACCAGCACTGTTTCGACCTGCACTTTCATCTCAAAGTATTGCTGCAATCTTTCATCGATTTTCAAAAGAAAAAACGCCCAGCACAAATCAAAGACAAGGCAGAATTTTGGTTTGAATCCAATCAGAATGTTGGTATTGCGGTATACGTTGATTTGTTAGCCGATGACCTAAGTTCTCTGATCGACAAGATTCCGTATTTTGAATCCTTAGGCATTAATTACGTACATTTAATGCCACTTTATTTGTCGCCAGAAGGTAACAGTGATGGCGGTTATGCAATTTCAGATTACCGCACCGTATCCCCTAACTTAGGCACCAATAAAGACTTAAAAGACCTAGCTTCCGCACTGCACAAGAAAGGGATTCGTATGGTGTTGGACTTTGTATTCAACCACACTTCCGATGAGCATCGTTGGGCTGAAGCCGCTAAGTCTGGCGATAAAGAATACCAAGGCTATTACTATTTCATGGGCGAACAGGAAGCGGTTGAATACAATCAAACCGTGCGCGAAATATTCCCGCAAATTCGTCGCGGCAGTTTCACTTATTTGCCCGAATTAGACCGCCATGTTTGGACCACCTTTAACTCGTTCCAATGGGATTTAAACTATTCCAATCCGGCGGTGTTTGTTGCTGTTGTAGAGGAAATGTTACACCTGATATTAAACGGTTGTGATGTATTACGACTCGACGCCTTAGCCTTTGTTTGGAAAGAAAAAGGCACCGTATGTGAGAATTTGCCTAAGGCTCATAATCTCATTAAAGCGTTCAAAGCCTGCTTAGACATTGCCGCGCCACAAGTGGTGTTTAAATCCGAGGCGATTGTTCATCCAGATGAAGTAAATAAGTACATTGGTGCCGATGAATGTAATTTGTCTTACAACCCACTGATGATGGCCTTGTTATGGGAAAGCTTAGCGACACGCCAAACCAGCTTACTTTACCAATCACTGGAGCGCAGCTTCAAAATCCCTGAGCACACGACTTGGATCAACTATATCCGCTGTCACGACGACATTGGTTGGTTGTGGGATGACGCCATCTCTGATCGTCTCGGTATTGACGGTATTGGCCACCGACGCTTCTTAAACCAATTCTATACCGGGCAATTCGAAGGCTCTTTCGCCGCGGGTGTGCCGTTTCAAGAAAACCCCGTCAATGGTGACTGCCGAGTGTGTGGCACCTTAGCGTCGCTGGCCGGTGTTGAAAACGCCCTAGCCGCAAACGATCCACTACTACTGGATCATGCCATCAAACGCATTCGTGTACTGAATGGCATTAATTTCGCTATGCCAGGTATTCCATTATTGTACCAAGGCGATGACCTTGGTGTACTCAACAATGATGATTATTTGAATGATCCAACGAAAGTCGATGACAGCCGCTGGGTACATCGTAAGAAGCTCACTGAGGCGGATTTCGCATTAGCAAAAGACCCAAGCACACCGCAAGGGAAAATTGCTCAGCTGATCCGAGAAATGATTCAAATCCGCAAATCCAATGCACTTTTTGCTGCGCAAGAATTTGAACTGGTGTCCTTGGGCAGTGAACACTTATTCGCCTTTACACGACAACACGGGGATAAAACACTCTTCGTCATCGCCAACATGAGCGAACACCCAGTACCACTTCAACATTTACCACTAGGCAAATCGCTCAGTGAATTAATTGGACAAGATACCGCCATCAACTTGCTCAACAAAGAATCGATAGATTTACCATCGTTAAACCTTATCGAACCGTTGGATATACTTTGGTTAACAAAGGCTTAGATTCATTCTTGGCTTAGCATCGATATAAAAAAACAAGGTATAAAAAAAGCGGATTGCCTGTAAAGACGACCCGCTTTTTAATTACCAAATACCGTGTCGTTAGTGCTTGGTCAAACCCGGATTCGGGATAAAATTAATCACCATTTCTTCCGCTTGCGGCGCACTGCTGTGCGGTTTATTGACGCGAGTCGGGATCTCGGTTGGCTGTGCTTGCACCACAGTCGACTGCTCATCTGTGTAACCACACACTATGCATTCGCGATACTGTTTTTCAACCTCATCGTCGCGCCATGCACGAATCTTATCCATCTCACTGCAACGAGGGCACACCGCCCCTGCGATAAAGCGTTTTACAGTCATAACTTTAGTTACCTTGATCGGTTAATGGCTGGTATTCTTGACCCGCCATAAAACTATTTTGTAATTCTGTAGATAACCGTCCTGTTACTCTACACAGCAATTTATAACTCTCTGGCGCTTCATTTGAGATTTGCTCAACATGAAAACACATAGAGTTCTGATCTTTTTTCAAAATAGAGAATAATTCTGTCGACAAATACCTAGGAACATACCCCAAAAGCTCAGGTGGATTTTGTGTACGAAGCAAAACGGCATTATTATCAAATTCATTCTGAATATCTAAGCAAGCGTACAAAGCATCTCCAGATTTAAGAGCATCAATTCTTTGTTGCGCACTGTCTGGTAAATATCGGACACCATGCACAAAAAATACATGTTCAAACTCACCATTACTGCCTAATTCGATTTTAGGAAATAATTGCAAGTTATCAGTACCTCTTACTCCACCAGACCTTGTCAGTACATCCATATTATTAGCGGTTTCAGGGTTTAAACCTAGCCAAGAAATGAATTTCGGGAACTCTGGACGTTTGGAGGATAACAACCGATTTTGGAAAACAGGAAACAAGCCTGAGGACTTGTATTCTTTCGTTAAATTCTCCATACCACTAAAAGGAACAAAATTATTTGTGGCCTTGCTTCCTTGAGTATATCTAAAGGAATACTGCTCTTTTTCATACTCTAAAACGCCAATAACATGCCAATCTCTTGAGTCTGGATCTTGCCAAGTTAAAAATGCAGTTTGTTTATTCATGATGTTTTAATAACCTTTTTCGATTTTCAATAACCACCCTGTAGGCAAAGTCCCTACCAACATCTGATATCAGATCAGGTGGTATTCGATCGAATACTCTTTTAATGTTTGCTTCAGTGAGCAAGTCCAGCTTTGATAACCAATACTTCTTGGCTGATGGATATTTCTGCACTGCATAAACAAAAGCATCAAGCGTTTTCATTGGTTTTTTGTCTGTTTTAAATTTATATAACTGTGATTGCGCTTTTTGCACAAACTGCTCTATGGATCGATTTTTATCTTTAGTTGTCAATCTTTCCTTGCGCTCTTTGTCTAATAACTCTCTACCCATACTTGCAGCATGATCATAAGTTGGACAGAGTCTAAAAGTCGCTTTGCCTTCTTGAGATTCAACTATCACGGCCCAATTTTCATGATGCCGATCTTGATTACTTATTAATGCATCTAACATCAGATAACCACAAAAAACTTCTGCTGCGCCTAAACCATTCAAATCAAAGTCAGACTTAGGTGACTGGACCTTAGACCTAGCAAGAAAAGCTAAAACTCTCGTAACAGTATGACTTGTTACCTTTTGTTTATTATCAGCAAAGTCCACTGGTACAGGGTACTCCTCAGGATCATCCTTATTAAGTAGTTCATTCCCCATAACCAAGTGTTCGTTCTTATCAACTATATTAGGAGAGGCAACACCATATCGCTCATTATGTATAGCAATCTCATACTTCACATGTGGTATGCCTAATAACTCACATAATTGCTCTGCACACTTTTCAGACCAATGCTCCCCAGTATTCGATCTGGAATATTTAAATAGCGTTCTTTGACTATCTGGAGAGCTTAAATCCCGAAACCAAAACTTTTCTTTAGTTCCTAACTGCTCATATAACTCAGCATTCTCTGTTAGCTCTTGAACATTATATAAGTCTTCAACTTCCATGTATTCTGCCCATCCCTACACTCCTCAAAAAACTTAAGCAGCGATGCCGCTGTGTCTCAATAAGGCATCGGTGCTTGGCTCACGACCTCGGAATTCAGCGAACAACTCCGCTGCCGGACGAGAACCACCATTGGCTAATATGGTATCACGGAAGCGCGCGCCGGTATCTTTATTGAAGATGCCGTCTTCTTCGAATTTCGAGAAAGCATCCGCTGACAAGACTTCCGCCCATTTGTAGCTGTAATAACCCGCCGCATAACCACCCGCAAAAATGTGCGAGAAGCTATTTTGGAAACGATTAAATTCAGGAGGTGTCGTCACTGCTACTTTGCTGCGCACATCATCAATGACCGATTGAACTGAAATACCTTGTTGATATTCCCTGTGCAAACGAAAATCGAACAAAGAAAACTCCAGCTGACGCATCATCTGCATACCAGATTGGAAGTTCTTCGCCGCCAGCATCTTGTCTAACAAGTCTTGTGGTAACGGCTCACCCGTTTCGTAATGGCCTGCTATATGAGCCAATGCTTCTGGCTCGTAGCACCAGTTTTCCATAAATTGACTGGGTAGCTCAACCGCATCCCATGCCACGCCATTAATACCCGATACGGATGAAACATCCACTTGGGTCAACATATGGTGCAAACCATGACCAAACTCATGGAACAAAGTGGTCACTTCGTCATGCGTCAACAGAGCCGGTTTATCACCGATTGGTGGCGTGAAATTACACACAAGATAGGCAATGGGTAGCTGTAAACGATCGTCACTCAAACGGCGACGAGTACGACAAGAATCCATCCATGCGCCACCGCGCTTGGCTTCCCGAGCATAAGGGTCTAGATAGAAACGAGCAATGTCTTCACCCTCTTTGCTAATAGTGAAGAGCTGTAAGTTCTTGTTATAACTATCAAACTCATTTTCTTCACGAATATCGACGCCAAATAAGGTTTGTGCCACGTGAAACAATCCTGACAAAACCTTATTCATTGGGAAGTAAGGACGCAGTTCTTCTTGGGAAATACTGTACTTATGCTGACGCAATTTTTCTGCGTAGTAAGTCATGTCCCATGCGTTTAATGTTTCCACGCCATTTTCGTCTTTCGCAAACGCCTTTAATTGCGCAAGATCTTGTTCTGCCGAACTTTTTGATTTTTTAGCTAGGTCTTCTAAGAAATCAATTACCTGCTGACCATTGTCAGCCATTTTTGTGGCCACGGACAATTCAGCGTAGTTTTCAAAACCAAGGATCTGGGCCATCTCATGACGCAATGACAAAATTTCGTCGATCAGAGGCGCGTTATTAAATTTGATGTCGCCGCCTTGATCCGATGCACGAGTAGCGAAAGCACGGTACATTTCTTCGCGTAACTCAGCGTTGTCTGCGTAGCTCATCACAGGCATGTAAGATGGAAAGTCTAAGGTAAACAGCCAGCCGTCTTTTTCTTTGGCTTCGGCCATTTGTTTCGCTTGCGCCAAAGCCGATTCAGGTAGACCAGACAACTCGCTCTCATCCGTAATAAGCTTGCTCCAAGCCTGCGTCGCGTCCAATACGTTTTCGCCAAACTGACTGCCCAGCTCGGACAAACGCTGGCTTATTTCGCCATAACGCTTTTTGGCTTCGCCTTCTAGACCCACACCCGATAACTCAAAGTCTCGAATGGTTTGTGTTAACGCTTCACTTTGGGCTTGGGTTAGGTTTTCTGCAGCGTCGCTTTCAGCAAGATTTTTATACGCTTGATACAAGGCTTTGTTTTGACCAAGGTCGGTGTAGTACTGAGTCAACTTTGGCAAACAAGCGTTATAAGCCGCTCGCAATTCTGGTGTATTTTTGACTGAGTTTAGATGACCAATCGGTGACCAAAAATTGTTTAAATCATCATGTAATTGATCCAATGGCAAAACCAGGCTTTGCCATGTTGGATGAGGGTTTTCACTCACGCAGGCGTCGATGGCCGCTTGATTACGTTTTAGTAACGCCTCTAGATCCGCTTCTATGTTCGCAACATCAACATCAGTAAAGTTCGGTAAGCTAGTCGCGTCCCATACAGACTGTGACATATCATGATATCCTTTTATATTAATTGAACGCTGTATTGCATTGATCAATACTATGCTTACTAAGATAGGTTGTCTTAATACTTTTTCAATGCATTAAACCCTATTGTGTTAATAGTTCCTTCATTTATTAGCACATTCTATTAACAACTCCTCTTTAAAAAGAGAGCATTTATGGTAATGAAATCTTTCCGTGGTAAAACACCACAACTTGGTGATCGTGTTTGGGTCGATGATAGCGCTGTGATTATTGGCGATGTCACTATTGGCGAAGATAGCTCAGTGTGGCCTTTGGTTGCCATACGCGGTGACATGCATCGCATTCGTATAGGCGCTCGCACCAGTATCCAAGACAATTCCTGTTTGCACATTACCCATGCCAGTGCTTACAAGCCAGAAGGCCATCCTTTAGAAATTGGTGACGATGTCACCGTGGGTCATATGGCGATGTTGCATGGTTGTACGATTGGCAGCCGAGTCTTGGTTGGCATGGGAACCACCATTCTGGATGGCGCTGTGATTGAAAACGAAGTCATTATCGGCGCGGGCTCTTTGGTACCTCCAGGCAAGCGTCTAGAAACAGGCTTTATGTATATGGGTTCCCCTGTGAAACAGATTCGTCCCCTCAACGACAAAGAAATTGAATACTTTCAATACGCCGGATTGAACTACGTCAAACTAAAAGATGAATACTTAGCAGAAGCGAGCCAAAAAAACACATAAAAAATAACGTTGTTGAATGGTAATAAAAACTCATCCAACAAGGTCTCATAACCAGCTAAACAATCCGAGGCTTAAATGACAAACGCAAATATCTCTGTTGACATGGTCCCTTCAGAGGCAGGAAGCATTTTTCAAGATGTGGCATTTACAAAAGCGTTGCGCACTCAAATGCTGAAATTTGCCAAGCTGCAAGTGCGAGATAGTCAATTAGCGGAAGACGCGGTACAAGAAGCCATGTTGTCCGCTTATCAACATATTGACCGTTTCGCGCGCCAAGCGGCATTTAAGACTTGGGTGTTTTCTATTTTAAAGAATAAATTGATTGATCTACTGCGCAAAGAAAAGCGCCACACGGCTGCCAGCCAACTAGAAGAAGGCCCAAACCTAAGTGGTGACGCCTTGATCGAGCATCTTTTTGAAGAAAATGGCCACTGGCAGCAAGACGAGCGCCCTAAAAAGTGGGATCAACCTGATCATGATGTAGAAAATGACGATTTTTGGCGTATTTTCGATGCATGCTTGGAGGCCTTGCCCGCAAAATATGGTCGGTTGTTTATGATGCGTGAATTTCTCGAAATGGATACGCCTGAAATTTGTCATAACGAAGAGGTGTCAGTAAGCAGCCTAAATGTCACCTTATATCGCGCTCGCCTGCGCTTGCGCGAATGCTTAGAAGATCACTGGTTTCAAAAGGAGGCGTCGTAAATGATGAAATGCAAACAGGCGACCCAAATGCTCTCTGAGAAGTTAGACCGTCCGCTCAGCAACAAAGAAAAAATAAATTTGGCCATGCATACCGCTATTTGTTCACCTTGTCGTCAATTTGGACGACAAATGGAAACACTGCGCGAACTATCAAAATCCTATACAAAAGCCAAAGAGCCCGAAGAGAAATAATTTTATTTTTGTGTGTAATAAAGCGAACACCTCTAACGTCAAATACACTGTAATAAGCAAATAAACGCGTTTTCCTTAAAACAACACCGAGGATCCACCCATGAAAAGCTCTAAACTCTCTTTGTCTCTTGCTCTTGGTTCAGCTATCGCTCTTTCTGCTGTAGCAGTCACCTCACCAGCCGAAGCGGCAGCAAAAGAAAAATGTTACGGTGTCGCACTTGCGGGTCAAAATGATTGCGCTGCAGGTCCTGGTACATCATGTGCTGGCACGTCTAAAACAGACTATCAATCCGATGCGTGGAAATTAGTACCCGCTGGCAGCTGTGTCGAAATGGACTCTAAAACATCCCCCACTGGCCATGGCCAATTAAACGCCTTTTAAGGGCCATTAATTCACATGGTATTTACGCCAAAACAAAGCCAAGGCGCGCCAGCGCCTTCGAGCTTTATTGACAACACCGGCATTAGTCTAAAGCCTTCTTATTATCATGAAATTTTAGATCAACGCCCGACTCTCGGCTTTTTCGAGATCCATGCGGAAAATTACCTAAGTCTAGGTGGGCCTGCGCGCTATTATCTACAAAAAATCAGAGCGCATTATGCATTCACCATACACGGTGTTGGTTTGTCGATTGGCGCAGACACGCCATTAGATCTAGCACATTTGAAACGCATCGCACAGCTTGTTGAGGACGTTCAACCCGAGGTCTTTTCTGAGCACCTAGCATGGTCAACCCACGACCATACGTTTCTGAACGATCTTTTGCCCGTGGCATATGATCAAGCAACATTAAACCGTGTTTGTGAGCACATAGACCAACTTCAATCGACGCTAAAACGTCAGATTTTAATGGAAAACCCATCGACTTATTTTGAGTTTCACCGTAGTGATCGCAGTGAAATTGATTTTATCCGTGAAATGACTCAACGCACTGGTTGTGGGTTATTACTCGACATTAACAACGTGGAAGTGTCTTGCTTTAACCACCAAACTAACCCATTTGATTACATTAATGGTTTTCCAGGCGACGCGGTAGGACAAATCCACTTAGCTGGCCACACGCTGGATGAAAATCCGACCATCGCCTTAAAGATAGACAGCCATGACACGCCCGTGTCCAATGAAGTGTGGCGCTTATATCAGCATACCTTAACCATAATGGGTGACCGTCCGACGTTAATCGAACGCGACAGCCATTTGCCCACGCTGTCAGTTTTACTGGCCGAAGCACAACAAGCGGACCAAATAAGAGCACATATAAAACAGGAAAGCCGTCATGAATAAGGCTTTTAGAGACGCATTATTTCATCAAGATATGGCTTTTTATGAAGAAATTAAAGGCCATTCTGATGAGGAAAAAGCCCTTCGTTTCAACGTCTATCGCAACAATGTTTATGTGTCTTTAATAGACGCGTTAGCCGATATATTTCCGATCACCCAAACACTCGTCGGTGAAGATTTTTTCCGTGCTATGGCACGAGAATACCTCCAGCAAAATCTGCCCAAAAGCCCTATTATCCGCGAATACGGAGGCACATTTGCGGATTTTATTCGAGCATTTGAACCGTCACAAAGTGTCGCATTTTTAGGGGATATTGCTGACCTTGAGTACAAACTCTTAACACTGACCCATGCACAAGAATTTACACCACTAACACACGAAGAAGTATCCGCCGCATTCAACCACACAACAGACCCAGCAAAGCTGTTGATACGTTTATCACCAAACACCCAAATAATGCTTTCTTGCTATGCGATTGGCTCCATTTATTTGGCTCACAAACAGCCCAGTGAGCAGAGTTTAACGCAACTCGACATTAATAATAGCGAGTACTTACTTCTTTCAAAATCCTTTATATACGCTGAAATGCATGTCATCAGTGAAGCCGAAGCCTCTTTTATTCAGCGTCTCATGCAAGATAAAACACTCGAAGCGGCTATTCCAGATGATGATACATTTGACACTGGAGCCAGCTTAGCAAAACTCATTCAATGGCAATTAATCACTCACGTGTCCGAAGCCGCTACCTAAAGGCAAACATTCTAAAGGGGAAATTTATGGTGTCGTCTATGCTACAAATCAGTGAGAGCGTCTTCAAAAAAATACCTGAGTCGATGATTTTATGCATCGCACGATTTGCTATTGCGGCGGTCTTTTGGAAGTCTGGTCAAACCAAAATAGAAGGATTTTCCTTAGATATTATTGCGATGGAAGCACAATTAGGCTGGCCTCACTTAAAAGAGACGACCTTATTTCTATTTGAACACGAGTATAACTTGCCACTGATCCCACCTATGATCGCAGCCATAATGGCCACATTGGCCGAACATGTCTTACCCATTCTCATATTAATGGGCTTTTTTACCCGCTTCGCAGCGTTTGGCTTAGCAAGCATGACCTTAGTCATTCAACTGTTTGTCTATTCCGACGCCTACCCAACCCACGCCACATGGTTAGCCATTGCTCTTCTACTTATGTACCGTGGCGCAGGTGTTGTTTCTTTGGATCACGTGTTATCCAAAACTAAGTAGGCAAAGTAAACGTAGACGTTGCCTCATGAGTTTGCTCTGCGGCACCAGATAATGCATCGGTGAGCTGACTTAAACGCTTTGAAGTTTGATCATTGCTCACCGTGACGTCAACGATACGAGTAATGTGTTCAGCCATATCTTTCGCTTCTCTTGCCTGCTGTTGAGCCAGTTGCGAAAGACCATCCAGACTTCTCAAAGAGTTTGCAGAGTCGGCTTCCAATTGACTAAGAGGTGCAACCACCTCCTCAATTTGCGCCACACCATGACGCATTTTTTCCTGACCTTGTACCATTTCATTAGAAATCTGCATCGACAAACTACTGATGGTGGTAATGACTTTATCGATGGAAGCTGTCACCTGCGCGGTATTCGTAGCCAAGTTACGAACCTCATCCGCCACAACGGCAAAGCCTCGGCCACTTTCTCCTGCACGAGCGGCTTCGATAGAAGCATTCAGCGCTAAAAGATTGGTTTGCTCTGCCACATTGCGAATGCTATTAACAAACTCTGTAACCGTCGTCGCACTTTTATTCAACTCTGCTACAGCATGAGAAGTCTCCTCAATATAAGCCGCAACCGCTGTAATGTCTTTCGCAGCAGAAGTAATGACCTGTTTACCGTGTTTGGCTAAGTCGTGGGCAGCCTCCGCTTGATTACGAGACACGCTCACATGATCTGCCATCACATTCGCGGCATTCGATAATTCACTAACGGATTGTTGAACATCATAAGCCATAGTGGCTTGGGTATTCGCCCCCTGATTGACATCTGCCACATTCGAACGAATATCACCAACGGCCCCAACAACGGTTCTTGCACTCTTATCAATTTGCCTAATGACGCCAGCTAAACTGATACGCATACGTTTCACACTGTCTAATAGCTGACCAATTTCACCTTTTTGTGTTGATGTAATCTCTTGAGAAAGATCACCATGGGCAAAATTATCTAACAACGCCATCACATAATTAAGCGGATTCACAATGCTACGAGTGATCAAAACAGACATGATTAAACCAATCAGAACAGCCAAAGCCCCTACTCCAACGGTTAACCAAATGGCCAATTCTGATTCAAACAGCACTTCTTTCTGCTTTGCCTGCATCAAACTGCGTTCGTACTCGGACAATGCAGACGTTTGCTTTAAAAAGACTTGTAATTCATCACGAGTCGAGCCTGCCATCAATTTTTTTGCTTCTTCTAGCTCACCAAACTCCAAGGCTTCGACGGTTGCCTGAAGCGCATCCTGATATACCTGACGCTGCACTTTCAAACCCTCGACAACCGCTTTATCTTGGGGCGTCTGTACCAGTAAAGCCATTTTTTCTAAACTGCTGTCTAAATTACTATTTCGCTCATCAATTTCTTTATAAATAGCAACTCGAGCGTTTCGCTCCTCTAAAACAAACAGCAACAACAGGCGACTGGCCAGACTCTCTGCATTGACATTTAGCTCTCCAGCTAACTCAACTAAAGCCGCGTTTTCGTCAACGATACTGCGAATATTACCGGAGAGAAGCTGGAAGCGACTCACTGACAACACCACTACGAGCACCAGTAACGCCAACAACACCAAATAACTCGCCCGTAGACGACCACGGATACTCGTAAAACCCATCATGAAAGCGTCCTTTTTGGAATAATAAATAACAGAAAAAACATAACTTAATCTAAGCACGTTAGACGAATAAACACTCCGTTTTATTACAGTACGCAAGCATAAAAGATAAAAATAAAAAGCCACCTAAGTTTTCTTAGGTGGCTTTTAGGTAAAGACTTATAAGCAAAAAACGATTACAAAAATCAAACTATCTGGCGTAAAAAATTAACCGATAGCAGCCAAGGTCTTTTTATAGAAAGCAAACGCATCCATCGCGCCTTTTATTGCCAGAGCTTCTTGCTCCTCTGTCAGTGACAACGCATCCAGCTGAGCCACAAACTTACGCCAGTGCGGTGCTCGTCCTTCCGAATGAGCCGCTAAATGCCGAGCGCCATGGTCGGCATCAAACTTCAATTTCTGGGTCTCTTTATACAAAAATGCTGCACCAATATTGGAACCTTCACTACAATAAAGCCACCCAATGGCCTGATACAAATCCGTGGGCGTGGCTAACAAAGATGCATCGACATCCGCCTTTAAGCCCAAGTCATTCAAATCCGACTCAACCGCAGACAACCTTGGTAATTCAGCTAATCCAGGAAACAATGCCTGCAGATCAGGATGCTGATACAAGGGAGCAACCGATAAATGAAAAATATGCTGTAGTCGCAAAAATTTTCTGTAATTGTCTTCATTTGCAAATGGCTCTGACTTCATGACCATTGAATCAACGCCATCATGATGAGTACGCGTAGAATATTTTAAACGCTTTGCAAATGTCAGTGTATCTTGATCTTTTTCTATTGTTTGCATATCTGGCCTCATTTAAAAATCCATCTTATGTAATGATAAAAACTTACCTTCTCAATAGCCATCTTGTTTATATTAAGAAAAACTAACATTTATTTATTGTCCTTTTCACTTGTGTTGGCCTAGACCACATCCACAAAAAACCAATAAACATTCCTGATAAAGCAAAAAATAGAACATATACATTAACATCACTATACAACAATAAACACGCACAAAAAATCATGCTAAAGGACGACAGTATTTTACTTTTCTGAGAAATAACTTTGCCATTATTCCAATTATATAAAGCAGGCCCTGTAAATCGATTATTGTGTAAAAATCGATGAATTCTAGGGGAGCCCTTTGATGAAGACCACGCGCATAACAATATAAATTCAGTTGCAGGAATACCAGGAACCATAATCCCCACAAAGGCCATCACCAAACTAAGTACCGCAATTATTTGGTAAACGAGGGATTTTCTATTGGCTATCACTGCACTTAATCTCAACAGACCCATCCCCTTCTCTTTTTTAAAAACGGTTTACAGTCAATATCATGGTATCGACTGTTTAGAAATAGATTCTTATTCATAATACCGAAGTATTTATCAGGTCGCCAACAAACTGCCTATATTCATGCTGAAAAGAATCACCTAGGCCAAAAAAACAAGGTAAAGGCGTTATAAATTTTTCATTCAGTAACAGGCTTATGTTAAACATAGGAATAGAATGATAATCGTCCAAATTTAAACCTGTAAAATCACGAGAAATAGAAAATGTTTGCAACGTCACATTAATATTTTCAATGGAAGCAATACCGTAAGTTTTTTTCACAACCTCATCACTTAACCAATCTTTCTTTTCTTCTTCACTCAATACAAAAAACATATTATCTGTAGGTAATGTCTCAACAATATTCTCTAAAGTATAGCCAACGAACACAATAACTAAGACGATTCTCATTAATTCAACGAACATCATTAGGCTAAATATAATGACAGGAAACAGCAAAGCGAATTCAACAGAGACAAACGCTTGCGTCTCTTTGCTAAAAAGTCGAACCGAACGTATCATTTCCTTACGAGAATTAAAAAACATAAACAAGACGAGGCCAAAGAAAATAAAAAGCGCCAACAGACAATGCCACACTATAAGGTACGACTCGCACATCGTCATGAGAAAAACCTAAAGGGTTTGCCATATTAAATCGAGAATACTGAGTTGACATACGCGTAAAAAACGTCGCTCCCTTTGACTCAATATAAGAAATAAGAGGCGCAAAGAGCACCAGTATTCCCCCCGCTAGCGCCGTTATCATCAAAAAAATCAGTTGATTGTCAAAACCAACCCACAGACACAGCACCGACATCAATTTAATATCACCCGCCCCCACTTGTCCCAGTAACAATAGTCCAACCCCTACCAGTAATGCACACACAGCTCCCGCAATAGAAAAAGCTAAATCTCTTAGTAACTCAGACTGAGACATCGGCTCATAGGTTACCAAAGAACAGAAAGACAGAAGTGCCATCACAATCCAGCCAACTAACAGGCTACCCACTAGGAAATTGCCAATACGATGGTAAAACACCTCTGAAACAATGCCCCACAGCAAGACACAGACCAGAGCGCAAGAAATCAAAAAATCCGTCATTCATCCATTCACACAACATTTAATGTCCTCATATTAGGATTCATTCTTATTTTCAACTCAACAGACAAAGCATTAAGAATGCTTAATGAATAGACACTGGCTCTTTGCGACTCAATTGCTAGGATAGAGGGCAATGCATTAGAAAAACGTTAGAAAACCCTAGGCAAACAATGCGTATCGATAGAGGCGTGGGTATACGACACACAGGCATGAAAAATAGCATTGATAATCATTATCATTTTATAATACTATGCCTACGTCCTTTCCCATCACTTTTTGCCCTAAGAGATAATTGAATATGCGTATTCTCGTTGTTGAAGATGATGCTTCCGTTAGCCATTGGATTAGCAACAAACTGCACGTATCAGGACATACATGCAAGTTGGTGGACAATGGTGAAGACGCACTGAAACTGATTACAGAAGAAGTCTTTGATGTGATCCTGTTAGACCGTGTCATCCCTAAAATAGACGGCATTCAGCTGCTTGGTTTACTGGATAAGATTCCCCATCCGCCAATCCTAATCCTATCTGCCAACGACCAAACGTCTGATCGGATAGAAGGGCTAAGAGCAGGTGCCGATGACTATTTAGGTAAGCCCTTCGATTTCACAGAGCTGCTTCTACGACTAGAGCGACTATATTGTCGTACCAAACAAGCCACATCGAATAATCTCATTAAAATCAAAGACATGATGATCAACCTTGAACGCCATGAAGTAACGCGTTCGGGACAGCGGATCGATTTAACCAATAAAGAATTTAAACTGCTTTTTGTGCTTGCCGAGCACCCGGGTCAAACCGTCACTCGTAGCATGCTATTAGAAAAAGCGTGGGGATATCATTTTGATCCACAAACAAACGTACTCGACGTTCATCTTTCTAAACTTCGACATAAGTTAGATGGCGGCTCGAAAAACCCCATCATTCGTACCATTCGCTCCGTTGGCTATGCGTTAGGATAACAAGGTGTTTATGAAGCCATTGCTCCACAGCAGCAGCTTTCGGCAAGCCGCCACCATCGCTTTTATTTGCTTATTGATTTCTTGTACAGCTATTTTTATCAGTAATGCGATTTTAGAAAACATCATGAAAAGTCATGTGCGCAGCATGATTTTTGAAAACCTCGAAAATCAGAAATTAAACGTTGCTTTTAACAGCAGCACTCAACTGGCAGAATTATTAAAAACAAACCGTATAACCGACAGTCGAAAAGATCACTTTACCTTCATTTTTGATGCCAATAGCCACATATTGTCGGGAAATAAGCACTATTTATCGGACAGTCACATCAGTGTATTACAGCAAAATAACACCAATCCACCACGAATTTTGTCCTTAAAAAGTCCCAGTATCGAGTTGTTGGGGTTATTGGTTCCGTTGGTCGATGGTGGCATGTATTTTAACGCCTATAATGTACAGCCAATGATCCAACAAACGCGTCTTATTCCTCTCATGACTGGGGCGGGATTATTGGCCATACAATTGACCATTTTGTTCATTAGTCTGCCGTTTAGCCTGCATAACCTTTATCGGGTGAACCACATTATTGCGGTGTTAGAAGATTATGCTCGTGGCAAACACAGTGTCAGAGTCCATTATAAAAATAACGGCGATGAGTTTGGTCAGCTTAGCCAAGAAATAAATCTCGTCTTAGGACGCACGCAAAAACTCATGGAAGAAGTGCGCGACATCACCAGCCATGTTGCGCACGAACTCAGAACCCCGCTCACTCGCCTACAACACAAGCTGATCAATCTATCAGAACGGGTCAACGGAGAAGAGCAACACGAGCTTGAGCAAGCCATCAAAGAAACCGAGCAAATCCAAATACTGTTTCGTGCCATCATGCGTTTATCAGAAGTAGAAACCGGACAAGTCTGTCATCAGAAAGACAAAATCAATGCCTACGATATACTCCATGAAGTCTATGAATATTATCAGCCATTAGCCGAAAATCACGGTATTGAGCTGCATATTGATGCCCATAAAAAGCACACCTTTTATGCGGATCAGATCCTCATTTTCCAAGCCATCGCCAACCTTCTAGACAATGCGATTAAATACGCCCCACAAAGCAAAATAATCTGTCTTAGCATTACGACGTCATTAGGTGAAACACTCATCAAAGTGACGGACCAAGGCCCAGGTATACCAGAAGAAAGCCAGCAATTTGTGACGCAGCGTTTCAAACGTCTCGCCAGCAAAAAAGAGGTCTTTGGGCACGGTTTAGGACTGACGCTCATTCAAGCCATTGCGTCACTGCATAATGGAGAATTAACGCTAACCAATATGCATCCAGGACTCTGTGTCTGCATCAAATTAGGATCAAACGACGTTCACTAAAAAGCCACCTTGGTTTCCCAACGTGGCTTCCATCTCAACCAAAATGCCAAAACCGTTAACGAATACGTTTAAAAGGCAGGGTATAAGCCATTAAGAACAACAAGGCGGCGCATACCACAACACTTGGACCTGTTGGCGTATCCCAACGATATGACGCCCACAAGCCGCCACACACAGACAAGCAACCAATCAAACTCGCAAACGACGCCATCTGTACCGGCGTCTTCGACAGTTTACGCGCGGTGGCCGCGGGGATAATCATTAAAGACGTGATAAGTAACACCCCAACGATTTTCATCGCCACGGCAATTACCAAAGCCACCAGCAGCATGAGCAACAGACGAATCGCCTCTACCGGATAGCCTTCTACTTTCGCCAATTCTTCATTCACCGTGACGGCTAATAGCGGCTTCCAAAAAGTCACCAATAAGGTGATAACCGCCAAACCGCCGCCATAAATCCAATACACATCGGCCTGATTAATGGCCAATAAATCCCCAAACAAATACGCCATCAAGTCAATGCGAATATTGTCCAAGAAGCTAACCGCCACCAACCCCAAAGACAAAGCGGAATGCGCCAAAATACCCAACAAGGTATCCGTCGCGATAATGTGCTTCTTCTGCAAGGTGACTAAGACCAAAGCCAAACCCACACACAAAACGACAATAGCCAAATTCAAGTTAATGTCTAACAAAAAACCTAACGCCACGCCCAACAGCGCGGAATGCGCCAAGGTGTCACCGAAATACGCCATGCGTCGCCACACCACAAACGCCCCTAACGGCCCCGCCACAGCGGCCACACCCAATCCGCCTAACAAGGCTCTGAGCAAAAGATCTAACATGCTATTACAAACTCCAATCTGCTAACTAGGGTGGTCTTAATGATGCTTACAATGAGCGTGAGCGTCGTCATCGTCCGACAAAATACTGCCGTGCTCGTCATGCACATGATCATGCTGATGGGCATAAATCGCGATGGATTCGTCCGCACCAGGCACACCAAACAAGGCCTGATAAGCGGGATGCCCCGTCACATGCTGCGGGCTACCAGAGCAGCAAACATGCTGATTAATACATACAACCGTATCGGTTTTTGCCATCACCAAATGCAAATCGTGAGACACCATTAGAACGCCGCAATGCAATTCATTACGAATGCTTTCAATCAAGTTATAAAGTTCTACCTGACCATTCACATCCACGCCTTGAACAGGCTCATCTAATACCAACAAATTCGGTCGATTCAGCAAAGCGCGCGCCAACAAAACACGCTGAGTTTCACCACCTGATAACACATGAACTTGGGAATGAAGCAAATGGGAAATGCCAAGTTTTTCCAAGGTCGGAAGGATTTGCTGTTTATCAACCCCTCTTACCAAAGCCAAAAAATGCTTTACCGTTAATGGTAACGTCGGATCGATGTGCAACTTTTGTGGCATGTAGCCGATACGCAAGGTTTTGTGTCTTACTATCTCGCCAGAAGTCGCCTCTTGTAGACCCAACAAGGTGCGAATCAAGGTGCTTTTGCCACTGCCATTAGGGCCAATCAAGGTAACAATTTCGCCTTCACTGATGCTCATCTCGATATTAGAAAGTAACACGCGGCCATCAAACGCAATGCCTATGTTATCAAACACCACTAAGCGTTTACTCATGCGCTGGTTCCTACTGCGTGAGCGTCTGTTGCTTGTGCTTTGCAATCGGCACACAAGCCTGTCAGCTCAATGGTTTCTGCACGTAACTCAAAACCCTGCTTCGCCGCTTTGGCAATTAAGGCTGCATGGATGTCTTGATAATCAAACTCCATCACATTGTGGCACTCATCACAGATCAAAAAGTACCCCTTGTGTGCTCTATCGGCATGGGCGCATCCCAAATAAGCATTCATCGACTCTACTTTGTGAATCAAACCCGCCGCCAATAAAAAATCTAAGGCACGATACACAGTAGGTGGCGCAGAATTAAAACCTTCTTCAGCCAACTTAGCCAACAGCTGATAAGCCCCTAATGGACGATGACTCTCCCAAATCAACTCCAAGGCACGACGACGTACTTTCGTCAAACGCTGACCTTGTTCCAGACACAAGGTCTCAGCGGTCGCAAGCGCCGTATCAATACAATGATTGTGATTGTGGTCATGAACCTGATCCGCGTCATGCCCATGTTGATGTGAATGTTGTTTTGTCATTAAAACGCCCTTCCTGCATTGCTCAAGTAGCTCCAAATCATAGAGCAACTGATGATTATCAAAGCGAAAGCAGCAATAAAACCAAAGACACGCGACACTCGTTGTCGCCAAACGCGATGTTCACTACTTAACGCCAACCCAGTATCACGCACCAGCACACTCACGCCAGCCAACACCGCTACCGTGATAGCAGTACCAAGCGCCATGGCAAATGTCGCGACGATGCCCCACAAAAAAATGCCAGTACTGAGCGAAAACAACAACACCAACACAGCTCCAGTGCAAGGCCGAATACCGACCGCAGCCACCATAGCCCAAATACTGCGACGGGCGGTTTTCGCTTCCTGCTCATGATGAGCGCAACAGCTATGACCGTGAGAACCATGGTCGTGATGATCGTGATGATCGTGATGATCACTAGAATGCACGTGTAGATGATCCTGAGAATGATCATGACCACAGCCAGACTGGCCTCGCAACAAACGCACCAAAATCCAAACCCCAATCAGTCCCACAGCAGCAAAACTGGCAATCTCGAAAAAACGGCTAATTTGCATGGCTTTTCCGGCTAAAGAAAAAATCTGACTCAAGACCACAATAACCAATATCGCCATCAAAGCTTGCACGAACGCACACAAAAACGCCAAACTCACGCCACGTCGAATCGGTGCTTTACTCGCCAACATATAGGCTGAAATCACCGCTTTGCCATGGCCCGGACCCGCAGCATGAAATACGCCATAGAAGAAACTGGTGGTCATCAACCCCCACAACAAAACAGGGCTGCCCTCTTTGCTAATGGAACGCACCAAGGAAACTAATTCACGATGAAACGTCGCCTGCTGAGACAGAATCCACTGAATAAAATCCTGATACAGGGAAAGCTCTACCGCGGCATAAAGCGGCGAGTTGAAGCATAAAAAAGATAGCAATACAAAAGCGACGTTCTTCGCCATAATTGGCTCTCACTCAAGGTTGGATATAATTTTGTTATGGTATAACAACTCAAACCTAAGGAGAAGCCAAAGCCTAGAAACGTCGCATTTATTCATTATCCGACAGCGGGCTGTAAAAATCCCATGACACCACTCATAAAGATTTGCGCGGCCATGGCAGCCAAAATCAACCCCGTGATTTTTGACAAAACATTTAACCCAGTACGACCCAGCATCTTCTCGATCAAAGAGCCAGAGTACAAAATAATGGTCAAGGTCCCCAGCGCCAACAATAAACCACATAAACCGATGAACAAATCCCAGCCTTGTAGTTCAGCACCATAAACCAGAATCGTACCAATGGTCGCCGGTCCAATAATGGTTGGCACCGCAAGCGGCACAACAGACACATCATCACGCTCTTCGCTTGGCATACCGACGGCATGGTTTCGGGTGCCATCACGCACCAAACTCAACGCCGACATAAACAACAAAATACCAGAGCCAATCCGGAAAGAATCTAGAGTGATGCCTAACACCGCAAACAAACCACCGCCAAAAAACAGCAACACAATCGAAATCGCCACAGAGGCGATGATCGCTTTATTTGCCACATGGCGACGGGAAGTCGACGATTCACCACGGGTTAACGCGAGAAACATAGACAACACAAAAAACGGCGCAAACAGAAAGAAGAACTTAATCCACGTTGAAATCAATAAACTCATTTAAAAGAATCACCCAAAAAGCAGGCAGCAAAGCCGAATGCTTATTATCTAAAGCCCTATCTTATAGGATAAGGACCTACCCAATTTGCCATGCTTGTGACACAACAAATAGCCATCTGAAAACCGTCCCTATTGAAAGACAATCTCGAAGAGAACACAGATGAGGGAATTCTAGCAAAGAATCAGAGAAAATGAGGGGGGAATAGCAAACCATTAACAAGAAAACCGATACAAAGTGTGACTTTATATCGGTTTTTTATGTGACATCGTTTAATGCTTAATGGGTTTTATTCGTGGTTTTAAAAAGCCCAAGCACCCAAGTAAAGAACACAGGAACAAACAACACACCCAACAGCGTTGCCGAGATCATGCCACCGATAACACTCACCCCCAAAGAATGCTGACTGGCGGCGCCGGCACCCGTGGCGATCGTCAAAGGTACAACCCCCAAAATAAAGGCCATCGACGTCATAATGATCGGTCTAAAGCGCAATTTGGCCGCTTGAATCGCCGACTCTTTGAGCGAATGTCCTTGTTGATAAAGATCTTTGGCAAACTCCACAATCAAGATCGCATTCTTCGCCGACAGACCAATAATCGTAATCAGACCTACTTTGAAATACACATCATTCGACATGCCTGTCAGGAAAACAGCCAACACCGCACCCAACGCGCCAATCGGAATGATTAAAATAACCGACAACGGAATCGACCAGCTTTCGTACAAGGCCACCAGCAACAAGAAAACCACCAAAATAGAAATGGTCAGCAGCATAGGCGCCTGAGAACCTGCGGCTTTCTCTTGGTAAGACAAGCCGGTCCATTCATAGCCTATGCCTTTTGGCAAAGTGCTAATAATTCGCTCAATTTCCGCCATCGCCTCACCAGAACTGTGTCCTGGCATCGGGCTGCCTGAAATTTTATACGCCGGATAACCATTGTAACGAGACACCTGAACGGGTCCGATTTCCCATGAGCTGCTCGCAAAAGAACGCATCGGAACAAGATTGCCTTCGTCATTCAATACCTGTAGCTCTAGAACACGCTCTGGTGTCATACGGTCTTCGACATCGGCTTGCACCACAACACGTTGTAAACGACCAGCATTGGTAAAGTCATTCACCGTTGCAGAACCATAGGCCGTAGAAACCGCGTTATTGATGGATTCAAAACCCACACCAAGCGCTGTCGCTTTTTTACGGTCTATATCAATTCTCAGCTGCGGAGCATCTTCTAAGCCTTCCATCATGGCATAAGCAATAATTGGAGACGCGTTCGCTTGACCTAGAACAACATTACGAGCATTGGTAAGCGCTTCTCGACCCAGATTACTTCGGTCTTGCAATCGCAATGAAAAACCACCTGAGTTACCCATACCTTCGATCGGTGGCGGTGGCACGGCCATAGAACGGCCATCTGTGATACTGCCAGCGAATTGGTTATAAGCCATGGTTTCATCAAACAATGACTGTTCACGTTCAGACCAATCCGTGAAAGTCGGGAACAGCAAACCGGCATTCGCCCCCATACCAGAGAAACTGAAGCCCATTACCGTTACCACATTCTCCACGGCATCACGTTGCCCTAAGAATTGTTCGACGTCTTTCATGGTTTCGTTGGTTCGAGAGAACGTCGCACCCGCAGGCAGCTGAACATCGACAATCATGTAACCCTGATCTTCCGTTGGCACGAACGATTCTGGTAAACGCACATAGGCATAACCAAGGCCAACAATCAGCACAAGATACACCACCATGAAACGACCAGAACGATTCACCAACTTGCCATTTAAGCTGGAATAACGATTCGTTAACCCCGTAAACTGACGGTTAAACCAACCAAAAAAACCGCCTTTTTCATGATGCGCTTCTGTGTTGATAGGTTTTAGCAAAGTCGCACACAAGGCTGGCGTAAACGTCAGTGCCAAAATACCAGACAGCATAATAGACACGGCCAGAGACATAGAGAACTGCTGATAAATAATACCCACCGATCCGCTCATAAACGCCAGCGGCACAAACACGGCAGACAACACCAAGGTAATACCAACGATCGCCCCGGATACTTGCCCCATGGCTTTAATCGTCGCGGCTTTTGGTGAAAGCCCTTCTTCCACCATAATCCGCTCGACGTTTTCGACCACCACAATGGCGTCATCCACCAAAATACCAATGGCGAGCACCATACCAAACATGGTCATCATGTTCACCGAGAAGCCCATCAGAGACATCACCGCAAAGGTGCCTAAGATACAAACCGGCACCACAATCGTCGGAATCAAGGTGTAGCGTAAATTCTGCAAGAACAACAGCATCACCAAAAACACCAATACAATGGCTTCTACTAGGGTATAAATCACCTTTTCAATCGCGGCGCTAACAAACTTAGAGGTGTCATAAGGAAAACTGATCTGAATATCATCTGGAAAATTGGCTTCCAGCTCTGCAGCACGCGCTTTTACTGCTTTCACCGTTTCAATAGCGTTGGCACCTGGTGATAACTGCACCGCGCCCATGATGGCTTTGCGACCGTTTAAACGCGTTTCAAAGTTATAGTCCTGTTGACCTAGCTCAACACGAGCCACATCTTTAAGGTAAACGGCGGAACCGTCTGTGTTGCTGCGCAATACAATATTGCCAAACTCTTCTGGGTCTTCCAAAAAGCCTTTTACCACCAAGCTGGCCGTCAGCTCTTGTGCGTTATCGGCTGGTCGACCACCAAAACTTCCCGCAGGGACTTGCACGTTTTGGTTGCTGATCGCGGTATTAATGTCGCCAATTGATAAGCCATAGCTCAATAGTTTCTCAGGTGATACCCAAACGCGCATCGCCGCTTCGGTACCAAAATATTGCAGCTTACCCACCCCCTCAACACGACGAATATTATTGTTAATATTGCGTGCGGCGTAATCCGCCAAGGTCACAATGCTTTTAGAAGAATCATCACCTTTAAACGTCAGCGCATAGATCATCAAGAACCCAGAACTGGCTTGGTCAACTTGCACGCCTTGGGCAATCACACTGCTTGGTAAACGTGCCTCGGCTTTTTTTAGACGGTTCTGAATATCGACCTGAGCCAAATCTGGGTCCGTGCCGGGCTCAAAAGACGCGGTAATCTGCGCGATACCATTGGCGTTACTGGAAGAATCAAAATAGAGCAAACCCTTCGCGCCATTTAACTCTTCCTCGATCACACTGGTAACCGAGTCCACTAACACCTGAGCGGACGCACCGGGGTACGTCGCGGTGATTTCAATCTGCGGTGGTGCCACCACCGGAAATTGCGACACAGGCAAGGTTGGCAACGCCAATAACCCTGCCAGCAAAATAAAGATTGCCATTACCCAAGCAAAGTTGGGCCGTGCAATAAAGAAATTAGACATGCATTAAGCCTCTAAAACGTCTGAACAGTTAAGATAAAGTCCGTAATAATCTAAAAATTAGAGGCCACTTTTGCGGAGGCCATGACCTTTTCTCCCGCTTGATACATAGCGGCATTATCAATAATCACCTTATCGCCCGCGTTTAGCCCTTGCGTAATGCGCCACAGATTTTCCGACATTGATCCTGTAACAATAGAACGAACTTCCACCGTATCCTGATCATTAACGACATACACAAATGCCCCATTGTTACTGCGCATCACCGCACGCTGAGGAATCAAGATGGCTTGAGCTGAATGGGACTGAACCGCTTCAACACGCACATACATGCCTGGCAATAACACTTTATTGGCATTTGGGAACAGGCCACGTAATACAACATTGCCGGTTTTTTCATCGACCTGACTGTCAGAAAACAACAGCTTTCCTTCAAAGCCTTTGTCGTAGCCGTCTAGCTTAGCCATCAATTGAGTACTATTAGCAGAGGTGTTTTCTGCTACAGACTGTCGGTATTTCAAGGTATCTGTCACGGACTGCGTGAAATCAACGTAAACATGATCAAGCTGCTGAATGGTCGCGAGCAAAGTGGTATCGCTCTGGCCTACCAACATGCCTTCGCTGACATTGGCTCGTCCAATGCGACCAGAAATAGGCGCACGAACCGTCGCGTAATCAAGATTCAACTCCGCACTGTCTACATCCGCTTTAGCAGATATAACCGAAGCACTGGCGCTCAAATAGGCCGCTTGCGCCGCATCAAAGGTTTGCTTACTGACCGCTTGAGACTTCAACAAGGGAGTGTAACGGTCCACCAACACCTTGGCGTCAAACAAGGTCGCTTCGGCTCGAGCAAGCTCACCTTTCGCACGAGCAAGAGCAATTTTTAGTGACGCAGGATCGATCTCAAACAACACATCGCCCGCTTTCACATCAGAGCCTTCCACGAATTTTCTGTGCAACACAATACCAGGAACACGAGCACGCACTTCCGCCTCACGAATCGGCTCTACTCGACCAGGTAGAATGGCATTTTCTTCGTACTCAACAGCTTGTACCGTCATCACAGTAGCGGCTCTTGCGCTTGCCGGCGCGCTGGCTTGAGCCTCTGGCTCATTTGGGGTACAGCCAGACACAATCAATAACGCCACCAAAGCCGGTAGCCACGTTCGCCCATTCATTAGAATTCGTATCATTGGTTAATACCTTACCTTTATAGCCAGAGATAAAACAGATTCTAATGGTATTAAAACAACCCAAATGAATCTATAGTGATTCATTTGATGCACACATAATTCTTTTTATTTCTGCTTTTTACCGGCATATAAGATTTCATATAAAAGATATTCTGCGTAAAATCACTAAGGCGCAAAAAACGAGTAACATGAACAACCATGAAATAGGTTATTCAAACGCAAATTGGGTATTGATATGGCTGAACAGGAAACAAACGAGGCATTACAGAACGCGCTAGCGCTGGCATTAGTGGAGCATCCACGTGCGTCGCTACAAGAGCTCGCCTGTGCTGTCGGTGTAAGCAAAGCCACCTTGTATCGTTTTTGCCCTACTAGGGAAAGTCTGCTTGAAAGGCTGCAAGCGAGCAGTCTTAACGCTTATAAGTCAGCCATCAAGGAAGCCAATTTAGATACCGCTGAGCCAAGAGAAGGCGTGCGCAGGCTTCTAGAAAATTGTTATAAAAACAAAGAACTTACCCTCTTTACCATCCAACACTGGCAACCAGAGCTATTGGAAAATTGTGAATGCATTCAGATGCAAGAAAAGCTCGACGCCTTTTTCTTGAAGGGACAACAAAGTGGTCACTTTCGGGTAGACATTAGTGCCGCTGCGATTACAGAATGCTTCCACGGTTTGTTCTTTACCATGATCGAAGCTGAGCGTCTGGGACGAGTGCCCAGAACAAGAGTGTTAACCATAATAGAATTGGTATTAATGGAAGGCGTTTGCACTCAGTCAAACTCGCCTTCCTAGTAGGATCACATAAGTCGCAACGTGTTAGCGCTGGCTTAATGCCAGTTTTACACCAAAGCCCAACAACAAGACGCCCGTTAAGCCGTCTAACACCAACGCCACTTTGGGTCGCGCCAACCAGACTCGCGCTTTATGAACCATAAGCGCCAAAAAGGTTTGCCATACCATCGCGATGATGAAGTGCAAAGAAGCCATGAAAAGCGATTGCGCTAATGCCGAATGACTCGGATCAATAAACTGTGGCAAGAACGCCATATAAAAGATAATTGGCTTCGGATTCAATACGTTAGATAAAATACCTTGGCGAAAACTGCCCCACGCTGTCAGTGATTTCGGATTTTTGGCGTCTTTAAAGGTCATGCCCACCGGCTTCATTGCACTGCGAATCGCTTGCACCCCTAGGTATACGAGGTACGCAGCGCCAACCAATTTGAATGCAGTAAACAACCCCGCCGAGCCGAGCAAAATTACCGACAAGCCTAAGGCTGACACCGTGGCATGGGCAAACAACCCCATGCAAATACCCAAGCTAGTCAAAAACCCCAAACGCCAACCACCAGACGCCGCGTTACGCATCACCAAAATAGTGTCCACTCCCGGACTCATGGTAAGAACCGTAATAGCGGCTAAAAAAGGCAACCATTGGAAATGCTCTAACATGTACTTCTACCTTTATAAGTTTTCAACAAGCAATTGAGTCTGTTTTTTTCGTTAGTGAGTATTGGTAAGCGCCGTTGCCGTGTAAGCGTCGTCGTGTCATGGTCTCGACTAAGATTTACAGGTCAAATCCACCCACATCGCCACGGACGTTTCTTCTGCTTCCCGCTCAACTGGCGTGCAGGTTTCAGACAACGAACCCGACAAGCGCACCAGCCCTTCTTCCAACGGTTCCATCGCAAAATACAATTCATCGTCACCAAACGCGAAACTCAGGGTTGACGTCTCAAGATTGACGGGCGCTGGCAGTGCGATACCAAGACGAATCCACAACATCTGATCTCGAACGCGAACATCTAAGACCTGTACGTCGCTGGGCACAATATCAGCACCGTCTTGCTTCATCTTGATAAAAAAGCCGTATTGCTGAAAACTTTTTAAAACCTCGATCATGTCGAGCTTTTCTTGCCCTGCTAGATCCCCATCGCCGTCCACATCGTATTCAGCAATCAAACTCGTTGAGGTAAAAAGGTCTAAGCTCCATGTTGCTTCAAGGGTTTCAATGCTGCTTTGATCCACCTGAACGCGATACTGGGAGTCCACCCAAACATGAGGATGGGCCATAGCCGAAGCGGTAAATAACACACTGACGCACAAACACAACCAAACTCGTATCATATTGTTTCCACCAAGGCCGGGGCGTATCTCACCCGAGCCTCTAAAATACGCTGAAACTCGCGAGGATCATGCTGTTGCGCCAAACGTTCAGGATCATGTTTCGCGCCATGCCATGCTTCTAAACGAGACAACCAAAAACGCAACGCCGCGATTTTCAACATATAGGGCCAAGCCAGCACTTCCTCAGCACTGACTTCTCGCTCATGCAAATAGGCTTTTATTAACGCCTTATATTTGGCTTTATCTAATTCGCCAGTTGTCATGTCGGAACACCAATCGTTCACCACGATAGCCAAATCGTACATCACCCAAGAATGGCAGGCGTTGTAAAAATCAATGATCGCCGAGAGCTGATTGCCTTCAAACAGAGTATTGTTGTAAAACAAATCCCCATGAATAGTGGTTTTTGGCAAATCGGGTTGTTCCGCAATAAACGCATCAAATTCCGCGATTTGTGACAACAACAGCTGCGCTTGTTCAGGTTCCAGTTGTGACGCAATCGCGTCACTCGTTTTGTGCCACCACGCCATGCCTCGATGGCTTTCCCGATGGGTGGCAAAATCTTCACCAGCCGTATGCAGCTTTGCCAAAACACCGCCCATTTGACGGCAGGTTTCTACATTCGTACTGTCTAATCCGCTCCCAGGAAAGCAATCCACTATAATGGTTGGACGGTCTTTCACTATGCGCAAACGCTCGCCATGAATATCGATCAAGGCCGCTGGCACATTAAATCCTTTGTGTTTTAAATGGGCGACCACGTCTAAAAAGTACGGCACTTCCTCTGGTTGAAACTCTTCAAACAAGGTCACCACATACTTACCGGTTGTTGTGTTTAAAAAGTAATTGGTGTTTTCAACACCACCAGAAATACCTTGGAAGGCAACCAATTCGCCCAAATAATAATCGGCCACTAAGGCCCGCATGTCAGAGTCAGAGAGGGATGTGTAAACAGCCAAGTGGTACTACCTAATTTATTAGAAAATATTTGCTCAAAAAGGAAACGAAGCACTGAAGCGCCTATGCTCCACAATAAGTACCAAAAGGTCAATTCTAAGTACAGTAAATAGATGCTTTATTGCACGCTCCTAGTCTTTCAAGCACTTGCTACAATAGGAACATTTTTTCACCAAGACACAACAGAATTTGGCAGTAAAGTATGTATACTTTGAACAAGCAACTAACACCGGACGTAACCATGCCCAATTTAAACGACCACACCCGTATTTTAATTCCAGCCACATATCGACTGCTGGTCGTCACAATTTTGAGCAGCGCCATTTACGCGGTTTTATTCAACGTTTATTCAACGCCGTTTATAATTCATTCCTTCCAACCCGCTTTTTTCACACTCTTGCATTTGATGCTTTTTATCTATCTTTACAAGAACCCTCAAAAAAGAATCCATCGGGTTATCAACACCTATGGCGCGATCATCTTAATGACGTCCGTACCAAACACCTTGTACTTCACTATCGGGGCTTGGCAAAATAAATGGCAATTCGTGGAAATATTTCCGCCTATTTCCGGCATGATTATTTTGAGTACTACCTTAATCATGCTCATGCTACCGGAAAAGCTCAACAGATTAGTGGTCGTCACTTGGTCACTCAACTCGATCCCCGTGCTGTTTTTTTTGTTGACTCATCCGGACGAATTACAAACCCCAAGAGGCTATGACTTACTGTTTCTATTTGGCCCCGCCAGTTTATTAATACTGCTGATTATTCCTTATCAACGCAGCATCAATCACCATATGAACAGTATTAATTTTGATTTAAAACACTCTCAACAACTGGCTGATCGGGATTTTTTAACCGACGTATTGAATCGTCGAGGGCTTGAGAACTGGCTCAACAAACTGGATTCTGGCAGCAAAATTTGTGTGTTATTGATCGACATTGATCACTTCAAAAATATCAACGACAAGTTTGGTCATACCATAGGCGACCATGTCTTGGTCGAATTTGCGTCACGCCTGCGCACTATTTACTTCAACGACCATGGCTTGGCCCGCTGGGGTGGCGAGGAATTTATCATGGTGATCGTTAACCCAAGCCACGATTTACTCACTACCATTGGTCCCATTTTCAAACACACACTCAATCAACTGCCCTACCGACAAGTTGGCAAAGTCACGGCCAGTATCGGCATATCGACCATACAACCCAAAGCACATTTTCTCGACCTAGTAGAAGAAGCTGACAAAGCGGTTTATTACGCAAAAAGCAACGGTCGTAACCAAGTCGTTATTTACTCTAGCGCCTTAATAGAAACAAAAACGCCAGATTAATTCCTTTTTTAACTGTAAAAACACACTCAAACACATAGAATAGAGCCTATAACCGCCGATTAAAAAGAGGTTCTATTTTGGCTACGGATTCTAAAACACACACTCCACCTATGGTTCTGGTAGACGGCTCGTCTTACCTTTACCGAGCATTCCACGCGATTCCACCGATGCACACCAGCGACGGCCACCCAACCAACGCCACGCGCGGTGTGATCAGCATGATCCGCAGCCTCATCAAAACCTACCCAAATTCACCCATGGTCATCATCTTCGATGCCAAAGGCAAAACCTTCCGCGACGACATTTACAGCGAATACAAAGCCCACCGTCCGCCCATGCCTGACGATCTTCGCCCACAAATCGAGCCGATTCACCGCATGGTGGAAGCCATGGGCTTGCCGCTGGTCATCATCGATGGCGTAGAAGCCGACGACGTGATCGGCACCATCGCCAAACAAGTGGGCGAGCAAGGCCGCGAGGTCATTGTCTCCACTGGCGATAAAGACATGGCGCAACTGGTCACAGAGAACGTCACCCTTGTGAACACCATGAACAACACCGTCATGGACATCCAAGGCGTGAAGGACAAATTCGGCATCCCACCCGAACTCATCATCGATTACCTTGCACTCATGGGCGATAAAGTCGACAACATCCCCGGCGTACCGGGCGTGGGTGAGAAAACCGCCCTAGCCCTACTGCAAGGTCTTGGCAGCATCAAAGACATTTACAATCGCCTAGACGAAATCGCCGATTTGGGCTTCCGTGGTTCTAAGACCATGAAACAAAAAATGGCCGACAACAAAGAGATGGCCGAGCTGTCTTACACCTTGGCGACCATCAAATGTGACGTAGAATTGCCTTTCGAACCACAAGAATTGAAAAACGGCGAAGCCGACAAAGACACCCTACGTGAGTGGTTTACCAAGCTAGAATTCAAAACTTGGTTGTCTGACCTAGACAAAGCGCCAAGCGTCGAAAGCGCCAGTGACACAGTTGGCAACATCGCCGCTGAACAAAAAGACGGCCAAGTCGATACGCCAATCGCATCGGATCTTGAAGCCAACTACACCACGGTATTAGATAAAGAGACGTTTGCCGTTTGGCTAGAAAAAATCCACGCCGCTGAACTGGTTGCCTTCGATACGGAAACCACCTCGCTGAACTACATGGCGGCCGAGCTGGTTGGCGTGTCTTTTTCCGTGCAAGCAGGCGAAGCCGCCTACGTTCCGGTGGCCCACGACTACGAAGGCGCGCCAGAACAACTAGACCGCGACTGGGTGCTAGAACAGCTTAAACCTTGGCTCGAAGACGATAAGCAAGCGAAAGTCGGCCAACACCTAAAATACGACGCCAACGTACTAAACAACTACGGCATCACCTTGCGTGGCATCGCCTACGACACCATGTTGGAATCTTACGTGTACAACTCCGTAAGCTCTCGCCACGACATGGACACCCTTGCCAGCAAGTTCCTCGGCCACACCAACGTGAGCTTTGAAGACATCGCCGGCAAAGGCGCCAAGCAAAAAACCTTCAACCAAATCGACCTAGAGGTCGCCGCGTTTTATGCGGCAGAAGACGCCGACATCACCTTGCGTTTGCACCAAGCGATTTGGCCAAAAATCGAAACCACGCCAGAATTGGTCAGCATCTTTAAAGACATCGAATGCCCACTGACTCCGGTATTGGCAAAAATGGAACAAACTGGCGCCTTGATCGACCCAGAGCTTCTGCATATTCAAAGCAGCGAAATCGCTGGCAAACTGCAAGAACTGGAAATCAAAGCCCACGAAGAAGCGGGCGAAAGCTTCAACCTCAGTTCGCCAAAACAACTGCAAGTCATCTTGTTTGAAAAACAAGGCTTGCCCGTTATCAAAAAAACGCCCAAAGGCCAGCCATCGACCGCCGAACCAATCTTGCAAGAACTGGCGCAAGACTACGAACTGCCTCGCTTGATCATGGAACACCGCAGCCTGTCTAAGTTGAAATCCACTTACACAGACAAACTGCCAGAGATGATCCAGAAAACCGGCCGCATTCATACCTCGTACCACCAAGCCATTACCGCGACGGGGCGTTTGTCATCGACTGATCCGAACTTGCAGAACATCCCGATTCGTTCTGCCGAAGGTCGTCGTATTCGCCAAGCCTTCATCGCACCTAAAGGCTACAAGTTAGTGGCGGCCGACTACTCTCAAGTCGAATTACGCATCATGGCGCACCTGTCCCAAGATCCGGGTTTATTAGACGCGTTCACCAAAGACGCCGACGTGCACAAAGCCACCGCCGCGGAAGTCTTCGAAGTCAGCTTAGACGACGTCACCAGCGAACAACGCCGCCGCGCCAAAGCCATCAACTTCGGCTTAATCTACGGCATGTCTGCCTTTGGCCTCGCGAAACAACTTGGCATTGGTCGCCCAGAAGCCGGCAAATACATCAAACGCTACTTTGAACGTTACCCAGGCGTACAGCAATACATGGAAAACACCCGCGAAAGCGCGAAAGAAAAAGGCTATGTAGAAACCATCTACGGCCGCCGCTTGTACCTACCAGACATCAAAGCGAAAAACGCCATGATGCGCCAAGCCGCCGAACGCACCGCGATCAACGCACCGATGCAAGGCTCCGCTGCCGACATCATCAAACGCGCCATGATCAACATGCACCACTGGCTAGCCGACACCGACCTAGACGTAAAAATGATCATGCAAGTACACGATGAACTCATCTTCGAAGTCGCTGAAAAAGACCTAGACGCCGCCAAAGAAAAAATCGTCGATATCATGCAAAACAGCAGCAAAATCGACGTGCCTTTACTTGTGGAAGCGGGTGTTGGGGATAACTGGGACGAGGCGCATTGAGCGCCTCGGATCTAAAATAGCAATGCCTAAAAAAATTAAATTTTTTGTTTTGCCATAAACTTTTAATTATAGTGAAGAAAAGGCATAAAGAATGATGTTCAGATGAGTTTTATAAAAAACTATGCTAAAAACACCTATATGAGTGTATTCTGTCCAGTTATAGAAAAGACATACACAGAAGCATTAAAAACTGTTAAGAAGGTATCCAGATGAGTACTAAAAGCACATTTATCAAGAGCTTAGGGAGCTTATTTGATCTTTCTGATAGGAAGAATTCCCATTTCGAAAGCTTAGGTAAATACAACACATTCGATATTGAATATGAGCAACATGCGCTGAATGTTTCAGAGGCATGGAAAGAAACATCAGATTTAATAGGTGAGGCCTATTTCACCTTAAATCCAATACAGAGTAAGACATTTTATTTGGCAAAAGCAAAAGCTATGTCAAAAAATACTGTGGCCTATTTTAACCTATCTGAAAACTTTTCATTGGATGCTATAGAAGAGCAGCTTCTTGAAGACTCACTAGTAGACAATTGTGTACACCTAAAAAAGAGTGTTAAAACAACACATTTAAGAACAAAGAGATAGTCATTATGGAAAGCAATACCGACAATAAGGACACAGAGTCACTATCTAATAATCTTGATAACAACATTGAAGAGCCTGATGCAGAGGAAGCTATCGAGGGTGTGATCGAGCGAGTAGCAAAATCGGATCCTGAAGCAGCCGCTAAAATTAGCACTTATATTGTTCAAAAAGTGCATCATGGCCCAATGCCTTCTCCCGAAGACATTGCATCATATGCACAAATTCAAAAAGATCTTCCTGAACGAATGATGGCCATGGCTGAAAGCGCTCAAAAAAATAAGGCTCAAAATACACAAACCATTCTAGATCTTAAGAGACAAGAAATTGAATTACATAAACAGCAACTCAATACACAACATACACTCAAAACAAAAGAGCTGAGCAACCAGAAGTTGAGCCTATACCTAGCCAGTGTCGTGGTCATTTTATGTATTACAGGGTCTTTCTACTTGGCATTACAAGATAAAACGGCAGTGGCAATTGTAATAGGAGGCACTACCGTTGTTGGTATTGTTGGCGCCTTCCTGAAGTCTAAAAATAAAGATAACGTTGACACGAGTGAGTAATAAGAAAAAATTGAGGGCTGACATCATCGCAGTAATATGAAGCAGATATAGCTCTTTGGGGTCAGGGTGACCAAACAATGTTTAGTCTAACCATCAACAATGATATCACTGGCGAATCATTGTTAGCGTGAGAACATATGGACAATCCAGTAATGAGTCATATGTTAAGCCCTTCTACAGGATCAATTTTAGTACTGACGCCAACCCATCGCAACCGACAACAAACAGTCTGTGATAAAGAGCCATGAGGTAGACTGTAAAACAACCAAGATATACCTGCTCGAAAGCTTTTTTCACCTTCGTTCCTAGCGGCTCCTCACTTTTTTGAACATAAAAAAACTCCTAAGCAAGTCAGCTACATCAAGTAGCCTCATTGAAAGGAGCCGTGTTGCTAAAAAGCATATAACTGTCCGTTATGAAATTCTACACCTCTAACTATTACCTCCAGTTCAGTGAAACCATCTTAGGAACACTAAAAACAGTAAAACGTAACAATTTTCTTAGATTTAAAGCGATAAAATATTAAACTTGTAAAGCAAGTCAGCTTTAAACGAGTTGGCATCCCCAAGGCAAAATAGATTTAGCATCAATTACTGTACCATTTTCAGTTCTAAGCTCTTTGATAATAACACCAGACTGGCCAGTAACTGGGCACACTCCAGTTACAACCCATACACCTTCTTGGCTATGTGTCAGCACTCGACCTGGCTCTCCAGACAGAACCATTTCTGGAAACTCAAACTCTGAAATATAGAATCTCTCATTACTAACACTCAACCAACACCCTCCAAACTTCCCAGCCCAAGCTCGCATTTGTCGCCTAATCATCTCTGGTGAAGAAGAAAATTTTAATTTAGCATCTAATTCAGTCAATGAATGAAACCGATAACAATCAGTAATCTTAACTTCTTTAGCCATAAAATCAGGATTACTTAACTTTTTAATCGCCTCGCTAATAATAACCGGATAAATTTCTAATTGTTTTAAAGCAATTGTTTCAGCTGTATCCAATGGAAAAACTTCGAAGGAGACTTGATTAACAATGGGACCAGTATCCATCTGATCTGTTACGAGATGAACCGTTACTCCTGTCTCACTCTCTCCATTAAGGATTACCCACTGCTCGGCGCTTAACCCACCATATTTAGGAAGCAGTGCATCATGGATATTCAAAGTACCTAGACGCGCCAGAGAGAATATTTCCTTTGGGATTTTATAGCGCCAATTTGTTGAGACAATAACATCTGGCTCACAGCTCTCTATAGCTTGCCGAACCAGACTCTCCGTAAGCTTTTTCGACTCTAAATAGGGTATATTCTTGCTTTTAGCAAAATCACTAACATCATTATCTCCAACACAATTTTTCTTAGGATGAGTAACAACCAGTTCAATAGAGATGTTACTATTTTTAGACAACCCAGAAAGAGAAGCTGCTCCATACTCACCATATCCAAGGAAAACAATATTCATGCTATATCTCCTTTATAAAAGCACAACTTAAACACCGGCCAAAATATGCTCCAGTTCATCGGGTATATTTGGACGAGAGGCAAGTCGGATAGCAGAAAGATTGATATAGCCTGAAGCATTTTTGTGATCAAAATCTCGATCTTCTTCAATACTTGAAAGCTGGATATCGTATAACGAACTCTTGCAGAAGCGCCTCTGCACAGTCACATTCCCCTTTTTCAACAAAACAGAAATATCAGCGTTTACAAATTTTGAATGGAAATTAATTGCGGCTTGAAGCATGAACCTTTCGGGTGCAAACCATAGGCCATCATATATTTGACGAGCATATTTTGGCATAAGTTCCTCTTTCAAAAAGAGAACTTCTTTATCAAGGCACATTGCTTCCGCTGCTCGATGAGCAGCATACAAAATAGTTAATCCTGGCGTTTCGTACACATTACGACTCTTCATGCCAATAAAGCGGGACTCAACATGATCAACTCTTCCAATTGCATTACGGGAGCCAACCTCATTCACTATATTCATGATTTTGGAAGCATTTACCTTATGTCCATTAATTGCTTTTGGTTTACCCTCCTCAAATGAAATAGTTAACAACGCCCCTTCTTCTGATGCTTGCTCTATATTACAAACTCTATCAAATGCCTGAGTAGGCGGAAGAATGGTTGGATCTTCTAATAAGTCGCCTTCATATGAAGTGTGTACCAAATTTCGGTCCACTGATAAGGGTTTACTTTTTCTTGTGCCTTCTTCAAGAGTAACGCCATGTAAATTGGCATATTCGACAAGGTCAGCTCTAGAACCAAACCCCCATTCACGCCAAGGAGCAATAACAGGAAAGGTAGACCCAAGCGATGCTAAGGCAAGTTCAAAGCGAAATTGATCATTTCCTTTACCGGTTGCACCATGCGCAACCGCCTCAACACCAAGTTTCTTTGCTTCAAGGTAGAGATGCTTTGATATAAGTGGTCGTGCTATGGCAGAACCTAATAAATAATGCATTTCATAAGACGGGTGCCCTTGGAGCATTTCAAAAATAAAGTCATTTGCAAACTCTTGGCGCACATCTTTTATAATAACGGACTTAGCCCCATTAGCGATTGCGCGCGCTTTAATGACATCTAGATCTTCTTCTTGACCAACATCCACAATCAAACAATGTACGTCACTATCATAAGTATTTCGGAGCCAGTGAACGGCAACGGATGTATCAAGACCACCAGAATACGCCAGTAATATAGATTTCATTTTGTTGCACCTCTTAATAAATAGGTTAGTTGTTATACAGATTCTGATTTACGAAATAGTTGTTCCATTGAAGAATGGTCGACTTCCATAGAAAGGTCAGTGGTTGATGCGTATGTATTATTGAGTATCGTTCGCTCTGCGGATGCATCAATAATTGGATAAACACGGTGAAGGGTGGTATTCGAGCGCATCAAATAAACACTACCTTCTGGGAAGTAATACGTCTCAATAGGTTGTGTTACGAATTGCGATATGATCGAAGGGTTCTCTCGATCCCAACGCGTATTTGGCACACATTGTACTACGCCTCCTTTTTCCTTTTCAGGAGCCCGAAGCACCCAAATCATAGCAAAAGAGTAATCATCCCAATGCCAGCCATGAGAATCCCCCTTACTCTGCAAAGAAGTGATAACCATCTTTTCAAAATCATAGGGACATATATGAACCTTTTCACCAGCAATCCTAGCCAACAAACTAACAAGCTCGGGATCATTGTATATCTGCATTAGCAACTCGCTATGCTCTGATATTGTGTCAAAATCCACATTGTTCATTCGTCGAGGTGTATGTCCTGTTGATGGAATAGTAAGATCTCGACGGATACTGTGCAGCTTTATTAATCTATCTACCTCTTCGCGGACTTGTTTCACAGTATCCGAATGGATGAACTGAGTGATATCCAATACCGACTTAGCATTGAACATACGAAAGGCATGTTGAATACCATCCGTGGTTATTTTCGTCTTATTAAGAATTTCACGTTTCATAACGTTATCTCCTCCTGTCCATGACTTTGTTTATCACTAAAAAATCAAACTGGTTTGATCAAATCTCCTTTCTGTACAAAAAGTAAAAAGATCAATGTGAGCAGCGAGACCGCTGCACCAGCAGCTAGTGCAACGATCGGAAAATTGAAGTTTTCATAGATGACTCCGAATAATACGGTACCAAGTGAGCCACCCACATAGGTGAAAACGCTATTCATCCCCATCAACTGCCCTTTTATTGGCGTTTTAAGTTCTCCAATCATAGTAATGATGGCACTTAAGCCAAGATGGTTAAAAAAGCCCCATATTAGGCAAATTACATACATGGTATGAACGCTTCGATTAAGCGTAAACAAGGAAAGATACACAGATAAAAGAAGCAAAAATATATAAAGGGATGCGCGACGAACGCCTATTTTATCTATGATAGGGTCTGCAAATGACGCCACCCCAAATCCGATTCCATAAGCCAACACTGCATATCCTGCCTCAATAGTGGTCGATCCAAACTCTGCTCTAAGGTATGTGCCGATATAGCTATAAGTGCCATAAAACGCCATCATATAAAGTAGGTTCATCAACAGAAGTGTTTTAGCATGCCGAATGTTGAACGGAGCTAAAATATTCCAACCTGCAACCTGAACACTTTTGTTTTCATTGCCAGCTTCCGTAAACGATGCTGACGTCATGCTAATAACCGCCAGTACAAACAAAGCAAAGGCCAGCAAGAAATAGTAAGAAGTTCGCCAACCAAAATTTTCAGTAAGCAACGAAGCAAGTGGAACGCCAGCAACGAGTGCAAGAGACCACCCAGTTAATATTCGCCCAACAATCTTTGTTTCTTGGCCCTTTGGTGCAATGATAGGCGCTAAAGCATATATTGCAGGTAATGAAACGCCAGCTCCAAGACCGGCTAAACACTGGCCTACCATTAAAATGGGAAGGCTCCATGAAACAGCACTAACGGCAGTTCCAACTGTTACAAGTAAAAAGGCACCCAGTAATATTCGATAAATTCCTAGCTCATCGATAAACCGAGCTAGGAACAAAGCAGACATTGCGGTACAGGCGTTATAAGCAGTAATAGCCCAAGCTACCTCAATCGGAGAAATAAAGAAGTCGTTGGCAACGTCTGCTAGAATTGGACTTAACAACAATGAATTAGAACCAATAATACCAACAGCTATCATGAGTATGTAACTAATCATAAACCAACCTCATCCTTAAAAAATAGATAAATCCATATAATATCCGGATTTTTAGATTAATAAACGTATATCATACGAAAAAATGGGCTGTCAATGAAAAATCAGCAAGAAATAGAAAAAAGCAGAGAAGACATATCTAAAATTGATATCCAGATTCTTGAGATAGTGTCTCGAGACGCCTCAATCAGCTCAGCAGATCTGGGAAAAGCGGTGGGGTTGTCGTCTTCATCAGCAAACGAAAGACTGAGACGACTCAAATCTGAAGGCTACATAGTGGCTACCGTCGCCGTGATCGACCCACTTAAGTTTTCCAGAGACTTTTTAGCATTTGTACGCTTAAAAATTGGGACGACAGGTAAACAAGATATAGTGAAGCAACTAGAAGCGATTCGCTCAGTAGAAGAAATTCACTCAATTGCAGGCGAATTCTCGCTACTACTCAAAGTAAGAACAGTGAATGCCGATGCAATGGAGCGCGTTTTTGAAGAAATTTATCAGATACCTAACATAATAGGATCCGAAACAGATATTGCGTTTCGAACCTATACAGATCGACCACCGCAATTACTGTGAAAAGCAAAAGAAGGAATGTGAAATAGAGCATTATTAACCATGGTTACAAGTTTGCTTTCGGCATTATTTCATTATAAAAGGGGCTCCAAAATGATAATTTACGATTCACATGAAATTAAGATTGCGCTTCATTACTATCATCAGTTAACAAATACAGTTGGCGCTGTGGGTATCGCCATATGCTTAACACTTTTACAATTTGAAGCACCAGAGATACCAGCATGGGGATGTAGTATCATTTTCACCCTTTGGACTTATGACCAAGGCTCTAATTTTCGAAAAGTTTTAACAAGAACACCTAAAGGAACCCACTCTAGTACTTTTCTGTGTATTCGACATGGCTGGCTAGCTATTTTAGCCCTGACTACGATGATAATGATTGCAAATGGGATTTTAACACCATCAACATTTTGACTAGACTAATATAGCAAATCAATACAAAGACTACAGCTCTGTTATAAGGTTGTTGAACAAATTCCTCAAAACAAGATCGTTAAGGTTAAGGGGTTAACAGGCAGGCTCTCGACATGAATTAGGAAGTAATTGGCCTTGAACGATTTGCCGCCGGCGTTGCATAATTTTTTGAGGCGCGTAGCATTCATAGAGTAGTTATACCTATGTTGTTTGTAGCATTGGAATCAGATGAAACTTAATAATATGAAAATAATAGAACAGTTATGATCTGATACGAGGTATCCCCAATTATTCAAAGAAGAGAGTTAAACGCTACAGAGCAGGCAAGTTTCGCCTATAAAGCGAGGCGGAAGCCAGAGAGCTTAATTTTTATCAGCTCCTAATTGCTCTATTATTATGGTGGTGATTTATTGAAGATTAGTTAGCTTAATCATAGTTAACTCTATTAGTTTCAATATCATAGAGTTAATTTTTTATGTCATGGATGATTCGGCTTTTTAACGACATTCAGTCACATCAATAAATACTATGTTTTTATACACATGTTGTTATACTATATTTAGGTCATATTAATTGGTTAACGACTGATATACACTTGGTTTAATAGGCATTTAGGGCGAGACAATGAGAAAGAACAGATTGCATCTTGGAGCAAGGTTTTCGTTGTTTATTGTTTCTTACCTACCCTTATTCTTTATCATGTGTTTCACTCAAGTATACACATATAAGGAATATTTATATTGGGGTGGATTTAATGGAAAAGCTCTATATAACTTTTTTAAGTATTTTGGTGCTGTAAGTGTAATTATCACCGTATCAATCTTTGGTTTAATTGGCCTGAGTGTTTTGTTGAAAAATGTAAAGAGAAGATGCGTTACTAGTGGTAGAGAAGTAAAAATACTAGACATTGAAAATAAAAACAGTGAATCTATCACTTATTTATTTACTTACCTTATACCTTTTGTTTTTCAAGATTTATCATCTTTTACTAATGTAGTATCAATAACTATATTACTATCTGTAACATTCTTGATTTATGTTAACTCTGGAATGATTTTAATCAATCCAACTATCAGTATCAAATACACACTATATCAAGTTACATATCTGGATGTTGAAAGTGATAAAAAAAGAAAAGGAATGCTTTTAACTAACTGTAAATATCTAGAAGACGGAGACCTGGTCGAAATCGAAGACGTTGGTCATAAGCTTTTCTATGCAAATTTAATTGGGGATGAATGATGCTTGAATTAGAGGATTTACTTGGGTATGCAGAAGAACTTAGAGTCGATAAAAAGGCTAAGATTTCGTTATATTTTATAACAAGGCATCTAAAGCCGGGCATGAATAGAAATGCGAAAGTTTTAGATAAATATGATTTTAAATTAACTCAAGCACCAATATCCCAAGATATAGCTAAATTTTTTAAAGATACACTATCAAACCAGATTTCTTCTCATGCATCTAAAGATGATGTGGAGTTTAAACAATACACCGTTATTGATGACGACCTTGATAATAAGATATATACATATGCTCTAAACAATGCAATATCTTTTTCTACTCTAATTAACGAAAACATCAAGGCCGATAATATCCCCGTTATGGATAAACTAAATGACATCCAGTCAGAGTTATGGGCTTATTGTATAAAGGTTCAGAAAAATAAAGAATTCACATATTCATTTAGACGTATAAGTAAAGGAAAAGTAACTACCAACGAGCCTCAAGATCTTAAACAAAAACTTTCTGCGATATTCGACAAAACAGGCGGAGAACTAAAAGAATTCGATGGAAGTGTCGTAAGCTTTGACGACAAGATAGATTGTATCTACATCGATGAACAGTTTTACGTTTTCCACAAGAAAAGCTTTGAAGCCATTGTAGGCCTAGAAGAAGAATTTAAAGAAGCGGCAGTAAAAACGTTAAAGATAATAGAAGAATGCAATATGGTCGAGGGCTTAGATATTATTGAAAACGCCATTGTTCATAAACCGTCCCTAAGAAAAATGCTAACCCATATAGCAGAAAAAGGAAACCACACATCATTGGACGCAAATGAAGTTCAATCAATGAATGAGGTTTTGAAGAAATTTCAAGATACTGAATTTAAGATCAATGATGACGGAAAAATCGTTTTGAAAACTGAAGCCGATGGTAAGAACTTCCTAAGGCTTCTTAACGATTACTATAAACAGGGAATGACTACTAAGAAATACTACGCTACGGATAGCGGTAGTATTGTAAACCCAACTAACTAAAATCTTAGATCGCTGGGTCGGTCACATCAAACTAGCCATGTAATCTTCTCCTGAGTTTTACATGTCATTAACAGGCCACCCACATTAAAAATGTGATTCAACACTCAGTACTAGTAAGCGAGCCAGTTTCAGACTGAACTGGCTTTTTCTAGCTTAGTTAGCATCCATGTCGTAGAAATTATAGAAATTTAGTGATTTTTAGGCGTACTGTACTCTTACCAAATCAGGCAATACTGGATGTGGTCAATTGGGGTCGGTCAATTGGGGGTCAGATGAAAATTTTGCTCAAAAAATATCCCTCATTGCAACTCAAACTTCATTTCCTCTAAAACCTTATCAATATCAGCTCTCATTCTGTCTATGTTTTGAGTTAGTAATTTTGGGTCTTTTAGGAAATCCCTTAAAAAATAACTTTCACCAGTTTCATTAAGGGAGTAGTCAAGTGAAGAGTTTAACTGACAAGCAAGGCTGTGCTTATCTGGAAAGTTAGCAAAAAGTAATTTACCTCTCCGATTTACCTTCTCTCTCATTTTTGAAAGAGTATTTTGAGCCCGAACGCAATCAGCCATAAGGGATCTTGTATAGCTATCTAGCTCCTTCTGCTGTTTGTATAGCTTATCTACATTATCAACTCTCGTTCGCTTTGCTTCGTGTAATTCGTTCAAACTCTTTTCGTTTGAACGGGCATAAAATCTAAATTTTGAAAGGCTGCTAGCAAGCTCTGATTTGACATTGTCAGCATAAGCATGGGCTTCAAGATACCAGCCGAATAATGCCTCTCTTTTATCCTTAAGTAGCATTTGTTTTTTCCACTCATTAGCTTTTAGCAGACCAAAAACAAATAGACAGATCGTTCCAACACCAGCCAAAATTGAGCCAATAGCCGCGACTATATCCCAAGCGCTTTTCTCTGTTTCAAGTTGAGTTTTAAAACTAACGTCCCATAGTCCACCGACTTGAATGTTCCAATCAATAGCAAAGCCTAAGCCGTAGAGAAGGCCTACCGCAAAAAGAATGTAGGGGAAGAATTTTTTATCTACACGCTTTGCAATTTTTTTATTACTCTCGTTCGGAGTGCTTACCCGTTCTGCTACATTTTTTTCCCTTTTATATCCATGGAGAAGAAAGGCTATTAAAAAAGCTAAACAGATGAGAAAAATAACAAATGTAAATACTAATAACACCGAACTTATGCTATGTAATATGAGCATAAAAGTGATCAATGGTGTTACTAAAGCAGCGAGGTACATTATTGAAAAATAAGCTGACTCTTTTTCTGGTTTTTCTACAGAGTCATAAGAAAGCATAATTTTATAAAAAAGTAATATAAAAATTGAGGTAGTAGAAGTAAATAACGCTTCTATTGATTCGGGAGTGTTACCTGACGAAGCAGCAACTATATATGCGAAAAAAAGAGCTATAGTTCCTCCCGCGTACTTATCAAGCATGGCAGTGAATCGTTTCTTTCTTATATTCTTTGATAATGTTTCTGGCATTTTGAACCTTAGTTAGCTTGGGATTTTAATAGTACGTATTGTGTGCACTCAAAAAGCAATTAAAAACAATTGGAAAGCAATTGGGGTCAGATGAAAATTAAGCTCTCTTCCTTGGCTTTCGCCCTCGTTTCATAGGCGAAACATGCCTGTTAGCATTTCAATATCTTCTTTAAATCTATCATTCACCAGTGTCATGTCGGACTGGGTGGCTGTGCGTACTCGACCTAGTTCTTCATCTGATACATGTGCTTTGAACAATGCTTGGTATCGTTTGGAGCGGTCTTTTTGCTGGCGACTCAATTGCGTTTCTTTATATAGTCGGCTCTAATACGGGATTAGATAAATTTTTCTGCTTCTCAATGGCTAAAGACTCTCTGAACTCTTCTGCTTCTGCTTTCATTGTCCAGTGAATATCTGTGATTCCTTCTGATTGAATTACTGATTTGATGTCTGATAGTGACAGTCTAAAGAACTCTTTTCGTGGGTTTACTTTATTTACAGAGTTATTATTGAAAGATTTATGTAACGCATTTTCTAAAGAAGGGGCGTCTTTTGAAAAGATCATAGCATGAACATCAAAGGAGAAAGGTACAGAAGCATCACCTAGTTCTTTAACGCGATCTAATGGGTCAAGTCTTCTAGTCATGCCAATTTTGTAAACATTTTCACCAAAGCTGCCAATATTACTAATAACATACACATGACCTTGCTTGGTTTGTTGAGCCATAGAAATTGCACGCTGACCTTTTAGTTCGGCATCTTTAAGCTTTAATTCTAGTTCTGCCAGTTGAGACTCATATTGTTGCTTTTGTTCTTCAGATGCGTTTTCGAGCTCTTTTCTGGCTTTTTCGAGAGCTTGTTGAAGCATTCGTTCTTCTTTTTCAGCTTCTTTAATGGCTTTTTCCATTTCTTTACGCGCTTTTTCTTCTTCACGAATTTGTTCGCGAATTTCTCTTTGTTCTGCAAGCTCTTGCTGTCTCAATTCATGGGTTGCTACAGCCCATTTTAGCTCATCAAGACGAGCATCTAGGAATTCACGTGAAATACGAGCGTTTCTAAACGGTTTGCCGTTGTGGTTGACTAAAGCGAATGCATCGGTGATTTCTTGTTTAATTTTGCCAAAGTTGTCGTGTTTAACCTTAGACATGGCAGAATCAACTTTGCCATTAAATGCATCTATGACGAAGTAAATGGCGTACTTTCTTCGGTTTAGCTCTGCGTAGTCGCAGTCAGCAGCTCTATCGCTACTGATTAATTCTTTGATACGTTTGCGTTGGATTTTAAGCTGTTCACCAGCCTCTTTGTGACTGTATTCTTCAGCAAGTTCGTCTAACACTGTATGGTTAGGAATGATGTAATCATCTTTGTAGCCATCAATAGCGTTTTGCATGGCTATGATTGCGCTTTCATATTGGTCTGCCTTGGCTTTTGCTTCCAGTGCTTCGCCTGCAATTTCTTGGGCTCGCTTGTTGGCGTATTCGGTTATTCTGTCTGATTCAGCTAGGGCTTCTTTTTTGAGTTGATCTGCTTTTTCTTGAGCTTTGGCTTGAATTTCTTTGCTTTCCGCTTTTAGGTTTTGGGCGTCCATTTTTGCTGCACTGGTGATTTCGTATGCTTCATCCTCGCTTCTTTGAATTATCAGAGCAGATTGTTTATCGGCTTCATCCAGTGTCTTTCGAGCTGTTTCAGTGAGTTTATGGGCTTCTCTGCTAAGTTTTTCTGCCTCGGCCTCAATATTGGTTATAGGCGCAAGCTTTTCTTTCAGTTGTTCGACTTCTGTGATTGCTTGCAGATGTTTTGCATTTAACTTTGCTAGCCTTTTCTTAAAAGTACGAGCCCTGATCCAGAAAAATAATGCAAGAATGAGGGGGGTAATCAAAATAAGAAGAGCAAAAATGGTTGCTCCGCTGTTTGATGGGTCCTGTTCCATATTCGTTAATCCTTATGAATTTAGATAATTGTTGCTCAAGAAATGACAAGTTTTTTACTGCAAAAGCTGGATTCCTAATAAACTATAAACCAGTTTTAAAGGCATGACACGTCACGTGTTTTAATTTTTAACGGTTCAAAGTCAATGTTGTCTGGGGAAATGATTGTGCATTAGTGCGGTGTTTAGTTCATAAACAATTTGAACAATGGGAGTCAGATGAAAATTAAGCCATAAAACGACAAAAGCCATGCTGAGCATGGCTTTCTACTTCGTATGTCTTCGGTGGGCTGCCTAAGCAGGGATATCCGAAGCTCTCGATAACAATGCTAGTTAAAAAAACATGGATTCGTCAAGATAACATTAGGAGGCAAGGATGCCTTATACTGCAATAGAACACGCCCTTTCAATTAATCGATTCTCAACGTATCGACAAGCGATTATTCGTTCAATAGGGAAAAGCTGCAATACAACAACGCTGAAGCTTTATGAATGGAACGCCGAGCTTTCCAGCCGCTTTTTCTTTCCAATACATATTTACGAAGTCGCCATACGCAATGCCATCTCTGATGCCATTAGCATTCGTTATGGCAGCGACTGGCCAACCAACGCCGTCTTTCAAAACTCTCTCAATCATTTAGACAAGCAAACGCTTCAATCTGCGCTAAGTAACGGTTACCACGGCGTCGGCAAGCTACTCCCTGAAATCAAATTCGTATGGTTTGAGAATATGCTCACAAGCCGACACGATGGCCGCATATGGAAACCATACATCACCAAAACCTTTCCAAATGCACCGACATCCATGACACCACAGGAGATCAGAAAAGCATTAAAACACGCATGCTATATCATACGAAAATTCAGAAACCGATGCGGTCATCATGAGCCGATATTTAACAGTGCGAGTTTGTATGATGTCTACCCACATATTCGTGAGTCATTAAATTGGCGATGCGCAACAACGAGCCAATGGATGAATAGCAAACAGTCTGTTAGTGAACTATTGTGTAAGCCTGTGATATAAAACGGTATGCTCGACTGACTCGCCGGCACCGACCTAGACGTGAAAATGATCATGCAAGTACACGATGAACTCATCTTCGAAATGGCCGAAAAAGACCTCGACGCCGCACAAGAGAAAATAGTCGAAATTATGCAGAACAGCAGCAAAATCGACGTGCCTTTGCTGGTTGAAGCGGGCGTTGGGAACAACTGGGACGAGGCGCATTGAGGCGCCTCGTTTAATTGATTTAGATAAGCTGAAATGGATATTCTATGCGCGTTACATACATACTGGATGGCTCCTCAACTAAATTAGGTGAGGAACAATACAACAATATCACTGAGATTCTTTTTCCAGACATTAATTATCCGAAAAATCCCCATACCATAACGATTACACGAATGTTTGATGGTTACTCACAACACCGCTGGATAGTTAAGTCAGTTGCTCATACCAATAATGATGATGTAGTGATAAGACTAGAGCCAAGAAATAATGACAAAGAAGAAATATACCTTTCAAAAACATACAAGGTAAAAGGCAGTGTCATTAGTCAACTTCGTAAAGGTACACTGGTTGAAGTAGACTATGGCTATATCCCTTCCGTAAAAAAGAATTCTGGTGTCACTAAATCCAATAAGCGCTACCCTGATTCAAGACAGTTGGGAGAAATGCATAAACGCAGGCTAGCAATAGTTGTTAAAGCCACAGGCAATAGAATCCAAGTTGTCCCTATCTCTTCAAAAGTGCCTCCTACTGGAGATAAGACATGCTTTGAATTAGATCAAGACTCGACAAAAAAACTGATCAATTACAACAATCGGAATACCCAATCCTTTGCTATTTGCAGCATGATTGAAACAGTGTCACTGAATAGAGTACTTCCGCCTTTAGCCAAACCAATAAAGACTAACGGCAGACAGGAACCACAACGCTCTGACGGTTACCCCCATAAACTCTGTAAAGTAGACTTAAAAGCTTTAGATCAATCACTAAGCTCTGTTATTGGAATAAGTGACTACCTCAATTTAAAGCAACAAAATTCTGAACTATACCTAGAAAAAAATAGATTAGAGAAGCAAGGAGAGGTCTTAAGCATGACACTTCAGACTACTGAAGCAAAGATGGAAGAGTTGGAGCATAAAGCCGGTCAACTTGATGCTCTCTGGCACATTACCGAAGACCTGTTTTTGCAGTTCAACCCAGGTAGAAGCACAAGTGAAGTGAAAGAAATGATCTTAAGAGAAATAGACGAGTACACCACAATTCTAAATGATGCTTAGGCACATGAATGGTAAATCTATTTGACTTCTAGGCTTCGTTTGTTATGCTTACTTCATAGGGTAATAACTGGAACGGCTCCCAGCTTACCGACGTCTATAAACGACCTAGCCGCCTATGTAAATCTTAAAAAAGCCTGTTAGTTTATATTAATGGGCTTTTTTATGCTTTTAAAAAATGTGAGTTAATTGCATTTTAAAAGCCGCACTCTACACAAAACCGCCAGTAAAGAACATTAAACAATTGATTTTAAATGCTTTTTATTTAAAACTCGCCTAACATTCACTCACACAAACCGATCTGACTCGCTTTCCTTTTTCGTTTACTAGACGCCTCTCGGCGCCACATAGATCTAGGGGTCAAATGAAAATTAAGCTCTATTACGACTTCAGCGCAGTGATATAAATCAGGTGTAAAAAAGAGCATAATGCTCTTTTAAAAATGAAAAATGATAGTTCGTGGCAACCCTTTAGCTCTTTGGGGTCAGGGTGACTAAACAATGTTTAGTCTAACCATCAACAATGATATCACTGGCGAATCATTGGTAGCGTGAGAACATATGGACAATCCAGTAATGAGTCATATGTTAAGCCCTTCTACACGATCAACTTTAGTACTGACACCAACGTATTGCAACCGACAACAAACAGTCTGTGATAAAAAACCTTCAGGCAGGCAGTAAAATAACCAAGATAGTCTGATCGAAAACTTTTTTACCCGCAGCCTCTAGCGGCTACTGACTTTCTTTGGACACAAAAAAACTCCTAAGCAAATCAGCTACATCAAGTAGCCTCATTGAAAGGAGCCGTGTTGAGATTAATTATGTGCCAGTAGTTCATTTTTCGCAACGCCGAAATAATTAGGCTAGATATAAGTGCCAAATTATTATCAAATACATTATGGTAACAATGCACGGCTAGCTACAAAGCACCGACCTAGACGTGAAAATGATCATGCAAGTACATGATGAATTGATCTTTGAAGTGGCTGAAAAAGACCTAGAGGCTGCGCAAAAGAAAATCGTCGACATTATGCAGAATAGTAGCCAGATTGATGTGCCGCTGTTGGTTGAAGCGGGTGTTGGGGATAATTGGGACGAGGCGCATTAAGCGCCTCTCTTTAAAAGGGGTCAGATCCTGAGGTATCCCCACGAATTTACTCATAAATAGGTTCCTTGTTCGAGCTGCTGAACGAGTTGCCTTATGCCGTCCTGCCATTCCTTTTTTGATATCTGGAAACGAGTCATAATGGCTCGTTTCCCAA